>Ga0181526_10000517_pt1 | contig 40622 bp, 35 predicted proteins | sample PEATcosm2014_Bin_35_FD_119750 | JGI IMG/M metagenome (GOLD analysis project Ga0181526, IMG submission 119750) | Peatland microbial communities from MTU Mesocosm Facility, Houghton, MI, USA - PEATcosm2014_Bin06_30_metaG | ecosystem: Environmental > Terrestrial > Soil > Wetlands > Peat | place...
CCCCCTCCAGGTAGTCGAATAGCGTTCGACCGGCACGCGCGTCCCGCGGAACACTGGAACACCGTGCATCGTTTCGGGATCTCTTGTGATCGCTTGCACGCCTTCATTCTCTCTCAAGCGGGGTTATGGCGCTAAACCGGCCGAACTGCGCACGTCGTCACGGGAAGGCATGCTGCTGTGTGGCCGGGTAGATTCGCAGCGATTACGATTTCGCCGCGGTCCGCGCTTCCGCCTCCGCGAGCCACCCTCGTCGCAGCCGTTCCAGCGGCACGTTCGAGAGATAAGGTTTGATATCGAGAATCGGCGTCCCGTCAAGCATGTCGATACCACGCACGCGGAGTACCGGACCCTCTCGGTCGAGAAGTTCGACGACCGTTAATCCAATTGGATTCGGTCGCCGCGGTGAGCGGGTCGCGAACACGCCGTGCGGCCGATCGTCGCTTGGCGGCGTACCCGCCAGGTCGAATCCCGTGGAGCGATCGAACACCCAGATGACGATCAGGTGAGAGAAGCCTTCGATATCCTTAAGCCCCGGCTCAAATTCCGCTCGTATTTCGAGCGAGCCTTCCACTTCGTGCTTCGCGCCTAATCCTTTCGGAATCTCCCGAGTATCCTTATAAGGACTTCTTCCATATCCGATCGGCTGCATTGAAAACGTAGCGGGGCTCATCGCTGTTCTTTCGCCGGCAATCTCAGAGTCAACGGCGGATTCATCGCCTCCACCTTGAGCATCGGAAAATCGTTGTCGTGCTGTTCCAGATAGTCGGGGTCGTCCCAATCGCTCCGGTCGTCGACCAGGTGGATGTGATACTCGCCGGGCTTCGCCACCATAAACCGAAAGGCCCCGCCGGTCCCGGTGCTCGACCCGGCCAAGCCGGCCGACTCGCCGGATGTCAGCGCCAGAAACGCGCCTAAAACGGGCGCTCCCGACGCGTCCACGAGCTTGCCGTCGATCTCGATCGGGTGAGCATTGACCGTAATCACCAGAGGACCGCCGGGTGAGCCATCCACATCGAATCCCTTCCGCAGCACCTCCTGCTCGCCGATCCGCGCCGAAGCCGGAAGGCTTGCATGGGGCACGGACCCTGGATCGAAAGCGCCGTTGACGATCGTGTTCGGAATCACCCGCATGTCGTAGTGGCCCGGCATAAGGCCTTTTAGAACGAATCCGCCGTCCTCGTTCGAACGCGCGGAGTTGTTTCCGCCGTTGACGCCGGTAAGCACAATGTACATCGGTGGTGGATTGCCGCCGCCTTCGACAACCACCGTCCCCGCCAGATCCACTGACTGCACCTCATGCGGTTTCAAAACGACACCGCGCTCATCGGCTCCGCCGGCCCGCAACTTCTGTTCCGCGAGAAGTTCCCCGACCTTTGGCGGGTAATTGTTGGACGCTGCTCGCAGGACATAATCTCCCGGCGGCACGTGTCGAACCACGAAGCTGCCGTCGGTTTGCCTCAAAACGTTAAACGCCTCCGGCAGTCCGTCTGTATCTGCCTGCAGACTGATCCAGAGCGGTCTCTGAAAGGCCCCTGCGGTAGCGGGCATTTCAACCCGGCCGGAGACGGTCACGCCCTCATACCTGGTCAGCCGGATGTCCGTGCCTCCGCGTTCCTGGCCGGCGTCAACGACGATCTGCCCCGTGTCTTCCGGCCGGCGTGTTCCCGGAAAGTACTCGGCCACGTAGCGCCGATCCCAGTTAGCCGCGCTTCCGGACCCCACGTGGACCCAATAGCGCCCAGCCGGCAAATTGATGAGGCGATATTGGCCGAGATCGTCGGATTGCGTGAACGCGATCGCCTGCAGCTTCCGTTCGCCTTTCACCATCCGATAGCGCACTGCTTGCACCATCGCCCCTTCAACCGGGTAGCCTTCTTCGTCCTCGACCTTCCCTGAAATTACAGATGCGGGCTTCAGTTCGATCCGGAGAATGGAAACCTCCTGGCCGGGGTCGGTTGGACCGGCTCTTTCGGAGCGCAAGAAGCCGGCATGCACGACCTGCACGGGCATGTTCGGGGCCACCGCAGCCGGCAACCGGAAATGTCCCGCCAGATCCGTCTTCACCACGACTGATTGGCTTCCCGTCAGCGTCTGGGCGGAGACAAATGCTCCCGCCACGGGAGCGCCAGTCGCGGCGTTCACCACGTCGCCTTCCGTGGCCTGACCGGCTGCCATCGCCTGCAAAATTAAAACAAGCAAGCAGGGTTTCATCGGGCCCCCCTTGAGTTGCCGCAGGCTACCTCGATGCGCAACGGCTCGTCCGCCGCCAGCGGGTATTCGAAGCCCTCCTTCTCCACGTCGCGATCTCCCAGCTTCATCGATCTCACGCGCACCATCGGACCGGACCTGGAAACCGAAACCGTGAACCTGCCACTGATGAGACCGCGCAATACGAACGCACCGCCTGCTCCGCTGACGGCTTCCGCGTGTCCCGCCGCGAGCGCACTCAAGGCGAACACGTTAATCGTTACCGGAAACGGGGTGCAGCCTTCGGGAAAAGTAACCACGCCCGCAAGGTCGCGCAGTGGTTGCAGCGTCAGATCGAAACCGTCCATATCGCGATCGCCCACGTCAATTGTTTGCAGCAGTCCGAAGACAATCTTTTGGTCGCCGCCAAACGGATCGGTGGATGCGTCGCGTGTCTGAGCCATCAAGGTGTACTTGCCTGGAAGCACGTCATTGAGTTCATACTCATCCCACCCCGTTGTGGACGGCCCGTTCGCATTGACCAGATAGTTATGTTCCGGCGTTAGGACCAGACTGGTGTAGACCAGCGGACCGGAAGGGTACTGCGCGCCAGCCGGTTTCACCAGCCGTCCGGCCACGCGGACGCCCGACTGGTTCACGATCCGGATATCCGCGCGCGCCCGTGCGCCGGCGGCGAGTTCCAACGGTTTGGCGGACGCCAACCCGATCGCATGCGGATAGTAGGTAATCCGGTAGCCGCTCTCCCAGGTTCCCGGCATGGTCGGTCTGTTGGCTGCCACATAGTAAGTTCCCGGCTCCAGCCGCGCGGCGCGAAATTCGCCTTTATCGTTTGTATGAACCGTGGTCGCGGGAACGATTTCGTTTTGGCCGTCGGGCAGCGGGTGGGTGAAAGGTCCGGCGCCGCCGCTCTTATCGAGAGGCTGCCTCTTCAGGATGTCGATGGCCCAATCCTCCAACGGAATGCCATCCGGGCCGGTCACCTTGCCCGTGACTACTGCATAGGCCACCAAGGCGACGGAGGTCCGGGCATGTAACGCGCCGTCGGCATCGGTCACCTTGGCGAGCGTCCCGCTGGATGGCTGAGTACCGCCCGGTGCGGCACCAATCGCCATCGGCCGTTGATCCGTGAGGTCCACGAACGCGGACGCGGGTTGCAGAAAACCAAAAGCGTCCACGCTCAGACGATAGGAAGCCGGAAGCAGGTTGCGGAACAGAAAGTGGCCGCCGGCATCGGTTCTAAGATAGAGCGGCTCGACTTGGCCGGTCTCGATCTTGATACGTGCGCCGGCGATCGGCGCGCCGGTGGCGGCGTTGACTACGCTTCCCTCTAGAATCGCCGTTGGCGCGGCGGCGGCCTGCCCTTGTACGGGCATTAGCGAAAGAAGCGGCAGGAGGGCCAAATAGACCCTGGCATTTCGCATGTGCACCTTCTTGTCTGGCTTATACTCTATCACAGCGGGATATAGAAACCGCTCCCTGACGGTCGGTATGCGAGGATAAGCCTGGCTGATCTTGTGAACTGAAAGGAGTTCACCATGTAAATTGCCTGTTCAGCATGTAGCCGAACGAGCGCGAGTCTCAGTAATGGGGCCGGCGACTGGGGAGGCGAACCCGCGAGCCGTAACGCAAGTGAACTCGATCGGCCTCGATAGGAATACGAAGGTGGCCAGTCCGCCGACTAGGATGAAGCCAGACAGACCGGTGGTGAAGCAACAGGCGCAAGCAGCCAGCGGACCTTCCGGGGTGGTTGGGGACAGCGCGCGGGGATAGATCAGTCAGGGAGCCTGGGAGACCCGGACGGGAGGCCGGCGACGGTCAACGCCTGGAGGGAAGACATAACCTTGGGGCGGCCCGGAACGGAGTCGGAGAGGCCCATAAGAGCGAGGAAGCGGGGTAATGCCCGTGGAGCAAAGGGGCCTTACGGAAAGCATGCATCTGTAAGAAGAGGAGAAAACCGCTTGGATAAAAATCCAACTACGGAGACTCGGGCAGCCGCAGGGACGGCGCGGCCGGAAACGGTGAAAGAGCCAGGACTGCCGGAGAAGGTTTCTCAACTGAGACAGAAGCTGGGCCAAAAGGCCAAGCAGGAACCGAAATTCCGGTTTTAGGTGTTGTATGACCGGATCTATCGGATGGATGTGTTGGAAGCGGCCTGGGAACGGGCGCTACGGAACCAAGGAGCCCCCGGGGTGGATGGCGTCACCATCGAGAAGATCGTGGGGTCAGACCAAGGGGCAGCGGGGTTTCTGGAAGGGATTCAGGACACGCTGCGCAAGAAAACCTACCAGCCGCAGGCGGTACAGCGCGTCTACATACCGAAGGCGAATGGCAAGCTGAGGCCGTTGGGGATACCGACAGTACGCGACCGGGTAGTACAAATGGCGACCCGGTTGATCCTGGAGCCGATCTTTGAGGCAGATTTCCTGGATTGTTCGTATGGGTTCCGACCGGGGCGTTCGGCGCACCAGGCGCTGGAGGAGATACGCGGTCATTTGCAGGCCGGGTATCAGGCGGTGTATGACGCGGACCTGAAGGGCTATTTCGATTCGATTCCGCATTCTCGACTATTAGCGTGCCTGCGCGCTCGGGTGGTGGACCGATCGGTTCTGAAGTTAATCCGAATGTGGCTGGAAGCGCTCGTAGTGGAGCGGAAGGAGGGACAGGGCGGAGGCGGTATCTGGAGCCGGCCAAAGAAGGGAACGCCACAGGGCGGGGTAGCCTCGCCGCTGCTGGCCAATCTATATTTGCACTGGTTCGACGCCTTGTTTCACGGTCCGCAAGGGCCGGCTCGGAAGGCCGATGTCAAGCTGGTACGTTACGCCGATGATTTTGTGGCGCTGAAGCAGATGGGATCGGAGACTATCGAGTTTATCGAGTCGCAACTGGAAGGCAAGTTCCAGTTGGAGATCAACCGGGAAAAGACGCGCGTGGTGGACCTGCGGGAGGAAGGCGCTAGTCTGGACTTTCTGGGGTACACATTCCGGTACGAGCAGAGCGAGGAGGCGCCAGGAAGTGGAGCCCATCTTGGTCATGGTGAAGTATATCACGCAGGCCGGCGTCTTAGTCAAGGCTCTTTTGCGAAGAATTCTTGAAACACGTTACCGCGGCATGTTAGTAGGTACCGGAGCGTATCGGCGTTGCCCTTCACCGGCGCCGGCAATCGACTTACTTCGGTCTGAGTAACACTGTTAGGGCAGATGAGCGATGCCGCAGGCTAAGGCCCCGCGCCCTGAGGCGGCGCATGGCGCCGCCCCCGATTTCACTTACGGCCGGAAAGCGAAGACCGTGCCGCATCCGCCCGCGCAGCCCGCCGTGTTTCCGCCGTTGATGGTGGTCCCGTAAAGAACGCCGCCGGGGCCAAACGCCAGGCCGTTTGGAGCGCTGCCGTCGCTGCCGCCGGTAAATGAGTACAGCAATGTCTCGGTCCACGATCCGTGAGGCGAGGCCGGCGGAGTCAGCGAATACAAAGCCCCGAAGCCAAACTCTCCGCCGCTCTGTGCCGCGCCGTAGAGCACGCCGCCAGGACCAACCAGCACACCTTGCGACGGGTATGCGCCATCGCCGTTGTGGAAGCTGTGCAGCAGCTTCTTGGTCCACGCGCCGCCGGGCGATGCGGGTGGAGCGACGGCGAACACCGTGCCGCAGCTTAGGCCGAAGCAAGCCGTACTGGCTCCGCCCAGCAGGGTCGTACCATAGAGCGTCCCGCCGCTGCCGATGGTCAGACCGCTCAACGGTTGATCGAGCTGGCTGAGAACGGTTACCGTCCAGTCACCACCCGAGGAGGCAGGCGGCGTCAGGGAGAACACCGTGCTTCCCCCCGGCGCCCAGGCCGCGCCATAAAAGACCCCACCACTGCCCATCGCCACAGGCCCGAGATACGCGCCGTCAACGGCGGGAAAAGCATACAGTGTGGCCTCGCCCCAGGCGCCCCCAGCGGATGCCGGCGGGGTGAGAGAGAAGACGCTGCCAGAATAGTCCGATGGGCCAATCGCGGCCGCTCCGTAGAGCACTCCGCCCGCGCCCATTATGATTTCAGTGGGGCCCTGCCCCGCTTCGAAGTTATAAAGTGCCGTGTACTCCCAAGGTTGGCCGGGGCCCGACGGGGGAGTCAGCGAGTACGCCGCGCCATTGTTTGTCAACCCTGGACGCAAATCCACGTCGGCCTGGCCCTGCGCTGCGCCAAAGAGGACGCCATTCGCGCCGACGACCAGGGGCCCGGACGGAAAGTCTCCGGTAGGGCCGTCGAAATTGTACAGCACCTCTTCGGTCCAGGACTCTCCTGGAGCCGCTGGCGGTTTCAAGCCGAACACCACGCCGTTCTCGATCGTTCCGCCAGATTCGGTGGTGCCGTACAGCGTGCCTCCCTTGCCGACAGTCACGCTGTTGTAAGGGTTCTTTCCATCGTCGCCTCCGGTAAAACTATACAGGGTCGTCAATTGAGGGGACGATTGCGCCCACGCGGTGACGCCGGCGCCGGTCCACAGCAGCGCCAGTAAAACCCGGCCGCTTCTTTTGTTGGTCATTTTCCTTTTCCTTCCAGTTTCGCCAAGTAGAGCCTTCATAAGGTAATGCGGATAACCGCATCCATTTTTTTCATTGCCGCTCTCTTTTTTTTGGGGGGGCCCTCACGCGGCCGAGCCCGGCTTAGTTGGCAGGGTGTATAACTGTTGGCGCATGGCCACATCCGTCAAGCGAGCCTCCAAGCCGAAAGCGGCGGCACTTTTGACACCGCCAAAAACGTCCGCGGTCAACCAATTCCTGCGCTTCTATCACTCCGAGAGCCTGCGCGCGAAGACACTGACAGTGCTCACGGCGGTCGAAAAAGCGGAAGACGGCACGCGGCATCGCGATGCTTTGGCGGACATCGTCGCGGAGCTCACCGATAGCGGGCTGCACTACTACTTCCTGAAGCCGGTTGAAGCTTGCCAAGGCGGGCTTTCTTGCCGAGCAATCGGCCAAATCTCGGCATAGGCACGGCGAAGCGCGTATTCGGTTCCGTGATTCGCAGCATTATAGGCCGCATGGACAACCCGCAACTGGTCTCGGTGTGCGGGTATATCCGGCAGCACATGAATTAGCGGACGGCGCATGGCGCCGTCCCTACTGGGCCAAGGTTGCGCTTTTTTGGATTGGCTGCCCTTAGGAATCGGGAAGAAAAAAGTCTCGGAACGCTTTGCGCCGGGCGCCGGGCAGGTGTCCGACACGCCGTTTGGCGGCCTTCAAGAAGGCGAAATGCTCGCCGCACCTTGAGTGGAAAGACGCGATTCAGCGCTCTAGTGCGCAGGCCGCTGGGGCTGGCGAACCCAGGACCATCCGTTACCGGCGGGGCCAGTTCAAGGAAGACGAAGACTGCAACACGCCGGACACGGGCCGGCGCCTGAGGCCGGCCCGTCGGATTCGGGGTTAAGGATAACCCAAGGGCGTTCTGAGCTAACACGACATCTACGGCTGTGCTTGGTTCTGCCACTCCCAGGCGGTTCCATTCCAGTAATTCGCATATAAGTTACCGGTCGAGGCGCCTACCGCAAAGCAAAGGATGGAATTCGAGGATGCCGGGTCATAGAGGGCGCTTAGTCCGCCCCCCGCGGATAACCCGGTTTCGCCCGACGGAATCCCCTGATCCCGCCACGACCAAGTCGTTCCATTCGAAGAGTAAGCGACAGACAAATGATCGTTATTATCCACTGCGAAGACCATTAGAGGACTACTGGACGATGGGTCGTAGACCGCGCTGGGTGCGCCGGTGACGAAGGTGCCCGGAGGAGTCCCCATATCCACCCAAGCCCAGGCGGAACCGTTCCAATAGTTCTCGAACAGATGGCCGTTAGCGCCCGTCACGAAGGCGGAAAGGTCCTCCGTCTTCGACTGGTAAAACGAGCTGGGCACAGTTATGGCCGTGGTGCCTGGAGGGGTTCCCTGATCTCGCCAGGCCCATCCGGATGTCGTCCCATTCAGGTACTTGACGAACAAATGACCGTTTGCGCCTACTACAAAAACGTACAGAGGATTTGTGGAGGCCGGGTCGTAAACCGCGCCGCCAACATATTGGACCGTCGATCCGGGCGGAGTCCCTTGACCCTCCCACGCCCACTCGGACCCATCCCAATAGAGATCGTACAACTTACCGTTGGCCCCTCCCACGAAGTCGTAGAGCGGGAAGGATGCCGGCTGGTAGACGGCACTGGAACCAAAGACTTTGGTGCCCCTTGGGTGTGCCTGGGCCTCCCAAACCCACTGAGATCCATTCCAATACTTATCGTACAGGCTGCCATTATCCCCAACTACAAAAACCGTGATGGGATTGGAGGCCGGGTCGTACACCACGCTCGGAGTGGCGACGCTGGTCGTACCCACGGGAGTTCCTTGAGTTTGCCAAACCCAGTGCGAGCCATTCCAGTAATTGTCGGACAACTCACCGCTGGGACCGATCGCAAATACAGCGATGGGATTTGAGGCGGGGTCGTAAACCGCGGCGGGACTCGCCACTTGGGCGCGGAGCCCCGCGGGAGCGAGCAGCGACGGGGCCAAGGCGGCCGCCGCCCCCAAGGCGGCAATGAAAGCGCGGCTAATCCGCCAAGGGCGGTTGCGGGCGCAGCAAGTGGAAACGGACGGGATGGACACGCCCGTTGCCAGTAACATTTCGGTTTTCGTTCCGTTCATGGTATTTCTCCTTTTGATCGACCGCATCCTGTCCGAACCCTGGCAGACGTTACCGAGTGACTTGGACTATGCGATAGCTTCACAACGTCTTCCGCGCGACTAAGTACATCGTAAGGTGACGGGGGCCTTCGGTCCATGCCGAAATCCAGGGGGAAAAAGACACCTGAAAGCAGGCGGAGAATCCTCCCTGATTTCAGGGACCTACTACTACTCAATGCGGCGGGAGCTGCCTTCCCGAATCAGGCGCGGAAGGCGGCCGCTCAACTCGTTCTTAGCGACGCACCGACATGCGCCGGCAGCTAAGGCTCCCGTCCACATAGCATCCCGCTCGTAGGTCGCCAGCCCGATAATGCGGGCGTCGGGATCGTGCGCGCGGATTCGGCGTATCGCTCCTAGGGCGGCGAGCGAGGCCATATCGAGATCCAGCAGCGTCAAATCCGGCCGCTCTTCAAGGTACATCCGCACGGCCTCTTCCGCCGTCGCCGCGGTGCCCACCAGGTGCATGTCCGGCTGTAAACGCACCAGGAGAGCCAACCCCTCGCGCATGAGGGTATTGTGGTCCACTACCAGGACACGGATAACGCGAGACTCCACGGATGCTCTAAGATTATCGGGAACGGCCAGCGCACGGAATACCCAAAACCGGGGAGGAAATAACCCCTGATTCCAGGGGGCATGGGCCGCTGCCGTTAGTCCAGGTGGACGATTCCGCGCCGCACGGCGACCGCCACTGCTTCGGTACGGTCATGCAGCCCGAATTTGGAGAGGATGTTGCGCACGTGGCCTTGCGCGGTTTCCTCGCCGATTCCCAACCGCGCGGCAATCTCCTTGTTTCGCAGCCCTTGGGCGATCAAACGCAGCACGTCCAACTCCCGCCCGGTCAGCGACGGCTGTAACATGCGATCGGCCAGGCGTTGGGCCACAGGGGCTGGAAGGGGCCGCTCCCCCGCAAACACAGCCCGAATAACCCGCACCAAATCCTTGGACAAAGTATCCTTCAGGAGATAAGTCGCGGCGCCGGCTTCGAGCGCGAGATGGATGTCTTCATCGCCTTCGTAGGTGGACAAGACGATGACTCTCGCCAAGGCGAACTGGCCACGAATGGCCTGGATTGCCTGGACGCCGCCCATTACCGGCATCTTCAGATCCATGAGCGTAATATCGGGCCTATGCTCCCCGAAAAGCTCCAGCGCTTCCTGGCCATTTGAGGCCTCGGCCACCACCTGCATATCGGTCTCCGCGCCAATGCAGGCACGCAATCCATCGCGCAAGAGCGGATGATCGTCCACCAGCAAAATTCGAATCCCCGTCTTTTCCGTCACCGCGGCTTGGCCCCCGTCAGCGGAACGATCGTTTCGATGCCGGTCCCGCGGCCGGCGGCGCTCGTGATTCTCCACTGCGCACCAATGCCGTGGGCGCGCTCCTGCATGTTCCGCAAGCCCCAGTGTCCCACGCGGCGTCCAGGATCGTTCAAGTCGAAACCTTGGCCATCGTCCTGTATGCGGAGAGTGAGGGAACCCTCGTCATAGGCCAACCACACTTCAATCTCGGTCGCGTGCGCGTGGCGCACGCCATTGGCCACGGCCTCCTGACCGATCCGCAATACGGCTTCCTCCACTTCCTCGCGCACGGGCCGCGGCTGGCCGGCCACCGTCATCCGCAGGCGGACCGGATATCCCGCGGCGACCTGTTCCAACGCCTCGCGCATAACAGGAACCAGCGCACGGCCCTGCAACATCGGCGAGCGCAGGTCCTGGACTTTCTGCCGCGCCTCGCGAAACGAGGCTTCCACCCGCTCGCCCAAGCCTCCGATCTGGGCGGCCGCAGCTTCGGAAATCGGTCTAATCTGTTTGGCCACCGCGTCCAGGTGTAGTGAGACGCCGGCCAGGCTCTGTAACAGGGTGTCGTGGAGTTCGCGCGCGATCCGCGTGCGCTCATCCAGCCGCTCTTCGTACCGCAGCCTGACTCGTGCCGTTATCTCCTGCAATCGGTAACGGTAGGCGGTGAAAACCAGGCAGACCAGCAACACTGCCGCCAGCGTCTCGAACCACGCCCGCCTCCAGAACGGAGGAAGAACCACGAAATCGATTTCGGCGGGAGTCACGCTGAGCTGATTCTCCGAGTTGACCGCTTTCACCAGGAACTTATAATGCCCCGGCTCCAAGCCTGGGTAGTTAGCTTCATGTTCCCGGTCCGGTTCCTTCCAATCGGAGCCCGCGCCTTCCAGTTTATATGTGTAGCGTAAGCTCCACTCCGGTTCGTCGTTGAAACCTACGAAAGCCACCTGCAACTGATTCCGCGAGTGATCGAGCGCGGGGGCTTGAATGCGCGTTTCGCCGGCTTGGGAAACCGGATGGGCTTTGCCGAATATTTTCAGATCCGTAATCAGCACGGTTGGCCGGGCGGGCGGTCTCCCGGGTGTGGGCGTCAACCGCGACAATCCCTGGGTCGTGCCGAACCACAGATCGCCGGAGCGGTCGCGGAACGCCGATCGGAGTTCGCCATGCGCCAAACCGTCCGCCGTCGAGAAATGCTTGATGCGTCCCGTCGCCGGGTCGAGGCGATCGACGCCCTTTCCAGTGCCCGCGTAGATGCGCCCCATTTCGTCTTCAACCAGGCACAGGATCGTATCGCTGGCGAGCCCACTCGAAACGTCATAGGTCCGCGCGCGTAATGGCGAACCGCTTGGATTGTCGATCTCCGCCAAACCATTTGAGGACCCGATCCACAATCGCCCGGCACGATCGGGCAATATTGCCGAAACCGAGCCCGTAGGCACTCCATCGCGCCGCCCATAGCGGGCGAATCGACGGCCGTCGTAGCGATAGACTGCGCCGCCTCCGTACAGGCCCATCCAGACATTGCCGTAGCGATCCTCGGCAAAGGCGTTTACTAACTCGTGCCGGGTGGGGCCGTCTTCAAACCACGATATCGCGTTCCGCGCGGGATCCCATCGCACCAAGCGATCTCCCGCCTCGGATTGCGCCGCGGCCCAGATGCCACCCTTGGAGTCCTCCAAAACGGTAAACACACCCAGATCCCGCGCGTAACACCGCGGCTCCCGATTCGCCAGATCCTCGACGCCCATCGGCGCAAACCGGCAAAGTCCGGCCTTAGTCGCGGCCCACCACTCACCCGTTCGGCCCTCCAGCAGGAATTGGTTGCGCGCCCAACTGGCGCTTTCCCCGAGTACCTTGGGAACGATAGCGTGGAACCTGCGATGCGCGGGGTCGAAGACGCTGAGCCAACGCCCGAGCTCGGCCGCGGGGTGGTTTACCACGATCAGCTTGCCGGTGCGATCTGAAAGAATGCCTTGCACTTGATCGTTCACCAGCCCGTCCCGTTCACGAAATGTGACAAACCCGCCGGATGAAATCCGCATGACACCGGCGCCTTGCGTGCCGGCCCATATGTTTCCGAAATTGTCCGCGGCCAGCGCGTTAATCACGATATCCGTGAGGCCATTCTCGCGGGTCAGATTGCGAATGATCCGGCTGCCGCTCTCCAGCACGCTGATTCCAACCTTGGTCGAGATCCAGAGGGCCCCATCCGCCGCTTCGGCCATGGCGATCACGTCGTGATTCGGCAAACCGTCCTGTTCCGTGTAAATTTGCCGGACCCAAGAACCGGCAGCCGCGCTCGAATCCCCCATTAAGGCTAATCCATCGCGCGTCCCGGCCCATAGTTCGCCTGCGCGATCCAGTAGCAATTTGTTCACCCACGGATCGGGTAAACCCCGATCTTGCGCGATGTGTTGCACGCCGGCATTTTTCCCGAGCACATAAATCCCAGCGTTGGTAGCGACCCACAGTTTGCCGGCGGAATCTTCCTTGATGTCCGTGATCCATACCCCTTCCGGCGCGGACCATTTCACAGGCCCGACGGTGCCGGTGCTAAGCGCCTCCAGGAGCCGCCCGCTCGCCCCGCACCAGATCGTGCCCGACGCAGATTCCAGCAGGGAGAAGATTGGCTTGCCGAGGGGGATGCTACCTTCACGGTAAGTGACGAATCCGCGCGCCCCCGCGGCCGCATTGAACTGGCTAAGGCCGTGGCGCGTACCCACTAAGTATGCGCCGGACCGCGTTTCGAGGAAGGCATGGATTGCGCGGTCCGGGAGCCCTTCACGCGTGCCGAAGGTGACCATCCGATACCCGTCGAACCTTGTCAGTCCTTCCGGCGTACAAAACCAGACGAACCCGCGGGAATCCGGGACGATGCAGTCGACGCGGTCGCCTGCCAACCCGTCCGCGGCCGTGTAGGACCGGATCGGCAATTGTTCCGCGACAAGACACAGGGGGAGCGCGATGGTTGCAAACGAAACTGCCCGACCCACAAGTCGCCTCGTCTCTCTAGTTTACCCCTGCAACTCGCGATTCGCCTTACAGGGCTTCGTTGCGGGCGCTTTCGCGGCCGAAGGCATCAGGCGAGCGAAGCTCGCCTGTGTCGGCAGGAGTGCCGGCACGGCACGCACGAGTGCGTGCGCCACGAGGCTCCCAACTGAAATGGCCAATCTTGCCGTCAACCCTTGCATCGATATGCGCGTCAGGACAGCAGCGCCACCCGGAGCTTTTCAAGCTGGCGGCGGGCGATATCGGCCCAATTGCCGGCGTGGTCGATTTTCAGATAGGCCTTCCAGTGGTGCACGGCGCGCAGCGCGTCGCCGCGGCGCTCGCACAGCAGCGCGAGATTGAAGTGCGCATCGGCATAGCGCGGATTGATGCGCAGGGCGGCCTCGTAACAGTGCTGGGCTTTGGCCAGATCGCCACGTTCGTCGTAGAGGTTGCCCAGATTGAAATGCGCCAGGGGGTAGTTGGGATCGGCCTGCAGGGCGCGGCTATAGTAGTCCTCGGCTTCCTTGAACTGGCGCAGGCGGTAACGGATGGTACCCAAGTTGACTAATGCGCCGGCGGCTTGGGGATTGAATTCGACGGCTTGCAGGTAGGCCTCCACCGCCTCCTCGATGGGCGCGCCGGTTTCTTCCAAAAACAAGCCTTTTTGAAACCAGGTTTCGGAGTCGCGCTCGCGCGGGGGAGGGGACGGCTGCGGCGGCAGGGACTGCACGTTGGCTAACTCGGCAGTATCGAAGTCAAAGAGGATTTGCCCGGTGAGCGCTTCCATATTCTGGCCGGCCACGCGCACGGCGATAGTACGGCCGTCGGAAAAGATCTTGAGTTCGGCCAGCGGGTCGCGCACCTCCGAGAGCTTCTGTTTCAACGACTGGAGCGCGCTCCCGATTTTGCGCAAAGGGATGCGGCGAGCGCGCAATTCGCCGATCGTGCGGAGAGCGATCAGGTCGCGGAAGGAATAAGTATCAGCCGCCGGGACCACACCCAAGCGCTCCCAACTGCGCAATTGCCGCTCGGAGAGATGCAGCATCCGGCGAACCTCCGCACGCTGGTATTGCTGCTTCGGCGCGAGGGCAGGCACGGGGGGATTTTAGCATGATGCGGCGGACAGGGGCTCTTATTCCGGCGCCGGCTCAACGAAGACGGCGGTGCCATAGGCCAGCACTTCGGTGACGCCGCTCATGATCTCGGTAGCGTCGTAGCGCACGCCGACGACGGCATTGGCGCCCAGTTCGGCGGCGTGGTTCAGCATCAGCTCAAAAGCGTGCTGGCGGGTCTTTTCGCAGAGGCTGGAATACAGCGTAATGTTGCCGCCCACCAGCGTCTGCAAACCCGCGCCGATGGTGCCGAAAACGGAGCGGGAGCGCACCACGATGCCGCGCACTACGCCGAGGTTGCGCTTGATCTTGTAGCCATCCAGGGTGAAGGCGGTGGTCACCATATATTCGGGGACGAAGGATTTCGAATTGCCGGCGGGATCTGCCATGAGCCTATCTTAATGCGGCGCGGACCGGCTCTTAAGTTAGCGCTTGTGCCCCGGAGGTTTCCAAGCGCACCGCCAACTCCAGAAGCAGTTCCTCTTCGTAAGGCCGCCCTACGAGCTGTACGCCGATAGGCAGACCTTCGGCGGACAGCCCAAACGGGATCACTACGGCCGGCAGTCCCAGCAGATTGAATGGCGTCGCGGGCATCATGGCTTGAAACAGGCCGATCTCCTCGCCGCCCACTTTCCAGCGCCGCGAGCGGTGCGGAAACGCGGTGACTCCGCAGGGCGGCATGAGCAACACGGGGAACTCTTCCATCTGCCGCAGCAGGGAGGCGCGCATGCGGTCGCGCTTGGCCAGGTTCAGCAGCAACTGCTCCACGCTGGGCGGGGCTTGCTCCAGTGCCTCCCTCAGGAATTCGGTGCCGGTCCAGTGCGCGTCGGCCTCGCGGCCCTGGATGATCTGCTTAGTCAGCGGCGCGGGCAACTGGCCGAAGAAGAACCACCACAGATTCGGCGCCCGCTCCAGACCCTGCGGCGCGAAGGTTTCGGTAGGGATACCGAGATCGGTGAGCGTTTGGGCCGCGCGCCGCACTGTCTGCCGGATCTCCGGATCGACCGGCACGTTATAGAATTGTTCGACGACGCCGACGCGCAACCCGGCGTCGCTCGGCGGCCGCAACGGCACTGGCACGGAGAATGGATCCTGGCTGTCGTATCCGGCGAGCACCGCGAACAGCAGGCGCAGGTCTTCGGCGGAACGCGCCAAGGGACCCGCTACGCTGAGCAAGCCGCCCGGATGGTTCATCACCGGGAAATGGCCTGTGGCGGAGATGCGGCCCGGGGTGGGTTTCAGACCGGCGATGCCGCAGAAATGCGCCGGAATACGGATGGAACCGCCGCCATCGCTGCCGATTCCTCCGGCCGAGCAGTATGAAGCAATAGCCGCCGCCTCGCCGCCGCTAGACCCTCCGGGCGTGCGCTCAGGATTCCACGGATTGTTGGTGCGGCCGGTGATGAAGTTATCGGTTTCGTAGCTGGAGAGGAATTCGGGCGTGTTGGTCTTACCCAGAATGATGGCGCCCGCGGCGCGCAGGCGGACGACGGCGGTGGCGTCTTGCGCAGCCTTATGGCCCAAACGGAAGCGGCTGCCGCAGAGAGTCGGCCAGCCGGCTATGTCGAAGCTGTCTTTGACGGTCACCGGGACGCCGTGCAGCAGTCCGAGCGACTCGCCGTGCATGACGGCGTTTTCAGCCAGCTTGGCGGCGGCGCGGGCCTGGTCTTCGAACACAGTGACGAAAGCGTTGATGCGGGGATTCTGGGCGGCGATCTGTTGCAGGTGGGACTCCACCAGTTCCACGGGTGAAATGGCGCGGTCGCGCACCATGGAGGCCATCAGGCAGAGAGAGCTTTGCACGGGCATGAAAGCCTAGGATAGCTCCTGGAGGGCGGGCTTCAGCCCCGCTGGTAGCACAGGAATCAGCCTGTGTCTGGGGATTGGCCATTTGGTGGGGCAGGCGTCTACGCCTGCGGCGGGTCGCGCACGGTCGAAAACCCACTGCGAGCTGTGCGGGAAGGGGCGGGTCTGGAGACCCGCCGCAGGCGTAGACGCCTGCCCCACGAGGTTTTCATCACTATTCGTGGGCCGCAGGCCCATCCTGACAGGACTGGAGTCCTGCCCCACCACGGCTCATAGTATCTAGAAACTCTAACCGGTTTAGTGGGCCAGGCTCGCTACTCGTACTTCAAGGCCGACACCGGATCGATCCGGGCGGCGCGCAGTCCGGGGGCCAGCGCGGCGCCCAGGGCGACCAGGGCCAACAGCGCCGCGGCGCCCGTGAAGATGAGCGGGTCGGCGGCGGCAACGCCGAACAGTTGCGATTGGACCAGCCGGCTCAGCGCCAGAGCGGCGGCCGATCCGATCGCAATGCCCGCCAGCGCCAGCCGCGCGGCTTCCAGCACCACCATCCGCAGCATGTCGCCGGGTTGCGCGCCGAGGGCCATGCGCAAGCCGATCTCGGCGGTCCGGCGCGCGACGGTGTAGGCCACGATGCCATACAGCCCCAACGCCGCCAGCAGCGTGGCCAGCGCGCCAAACGCTACCGAAAGCATGCCCAGCAGCCGCTCGACGTAAATCGAATCCTCGATGCGCAGGGTAAGCGGGCTCATATCGTAGAGCGGCACATTAGCATCGGCCGAACGCGCCGCTGCGCGCAGGGACGGCCCGAGTCCGCCGGCATCGCCCGCGCTACGCACGTAGAACATCAGGCGGTTGGGTTTTTCCCACTGGCTAAAAGGATAGTACAGCGCCTCGTGGGCCAACTCGTGGGAATTGGCGCGGCTATCGCCCACAATGCCTACGATCTCCCGGTCGAGTACCGGGTGGTTGCCCCCGCCGAACATCAGATGCAGTCCAAGCGGATTCCGGCCGCTGCAAAAATGCCTGGCGAATGCTTCGTTCACCACCAAGGCTTTGGGCGCGGATGTGCCGTCCCGCTCACTGAACTCGCGCCCCGCGCGCATCGGAATACCCAGGGCGGCGAAGAAGCCGGGGCTTACGGCAATCTCCTGGACATCCACGCTCTCATCCGGTTTCGCCGGCCGGTAGCCCTCCAATGTGATGTTGCCCGAGTGGTTGGAATTTGAAAATGGTCCACCGTCCGCCGTGCCGACGCCCACCACGCCGGGTATGGCGGAGATGCGCTGTTTCAAATCGCCGTAGTAGGCGACGGAGTCTGCTAAGTTTGGGCGGCTGCGGGAAGCATCTACCTTGAAAGTGAGCAGATTCTGGGGCCGGAATCCAAGATTGATCCGGGCAATGTTGAATAGAGTGCGGCCGAACAGACCGGCGGCCACGACCAGCATCAGCGAGAGCGCCACCTGCGCGGTCACGACGCACTTACGAAGCCACACCGCACCGGTTGGCGCAGCAGTGGCCGCCCCGCATCGCAACGCTCCCGCCAGATCGGGACGGGTGGCCTGCAGCGCCGGCGCAAGCGAAAAAAGCAAACCGCTGAGCAAGGCGGTTGCGAATGTGAAAGCGAGCAGCCACGGGTTTAGACCGGCCGTCACCCAATCGCCGGCCAGATCCTGCGGCAACATCCGGAGCAGCGCGCGCGTGGTCCAATCCGCCACCAGCAAACCGAGCGCTCCTCCGGCCAAAGCCAGCAGCAGACCTTCCACCAGGAGCTGGCGGATCAGGTCCCAGCGGCGCGCGCCGATCGCCAGGCGGATGCACAACTCGCGCTGGCGGGCCGTGGCGCGGGCTATGGTGAGGCTAGCCACGTTGGCGCAAGCAATCAGGAGCACCAATCCGACCATGGCCGCGAGAGCCAGCAGCGCTCCCTGATTGCTCCTGCGCAACTCGTTGATACCTTGACCGGCGGCGCGGAGTTCCAGCCGCGCTTGGCGATACGACTTCTGGTCGAAGGCGCTGGCATGGTATTGGGAGCGGGCCAGTTCATCGTCCAGCGCCGCGCGGTACGCCACCTGCGCTACCGCTTGTGCCTTCTGCATGGCCAAGCCTGGAGCCGTGCGCGCCATGATATTCAGCCATCGGAACTGCGGGTCGTCCAGCGCCTTCCACGTCGGTCTGGCTGCGCCGAGCATGTTGATGGGCACGTAAACGTCGGGCATGTTGCCGGGGAAGATGCCGTTGAATCCGGCGGCCGATACGCCAATCACCGTCATCGGAAATCCATTCAGATGGACGGTCTGATTGACGGCGTTGGGGCTGCCGGCGAAGCGTTTGACCCAATAGCTGTGGCTCAACACGACTACGGGATGCGCCATCGGCGCGTCATCGTCGGCTGGCGTGAACAGCCGTCCGGCGGCTGCTTTCACGCCCAGCACGCCGAAGAAATTGCCGGGCACCACATCGGCGTCCACGGATTCGGCATTGCCGTGGTACAGGATGGTTACAGCCGCTCCGGCGCGCGCGATGACGCCGCTGAATGCGCGGCCATCGTCGCGCAAGCGCCGATACATGGGATACGAGAACACCGATTCGTAGTTGTCTTTGGTAGTAGTGCCTTCCAGATCGTCTTCACGGTGCAGCACCACCAGATGCGCCGGATCGTGGACCGGCAGCATGCGCAGCATCACCTGGTTCACCAGCGAAAAGATGGCGGTGTTCGCGCCGATGCCGAGCGCCAGCGAAAGCACGGCCACCAGCGCGTATCCGGGACTCTTGCGCAGCACGCGAGCGGTATAGCGCAGGTCGCGCCAAAACGTTTCCATGAGTCCGATAGTGTTCATGCGATAGATCTCCTCACGAATTAGCGCCGGGTTGCCGAGCTTGCATCGGGCGGCCGCGCGGGCTTCGGCGGCGGGCATGCCGCGCGCCACGTTGTCGGCGGCTTCCATCTCGATATACTGCTCGACTTCCGCGGCGCGCTCCTGGTCCCACTGCCTGCGGCGAATGAACCGGCTCCATTCCATCGCGGCTTACTCCGCGGCGGGACGCAGCACCTGATTTACGGCGCGCACCAGGCGGTCCCAACGGCCGGTCTGTTCGGCCAGTTGTTTGCGGCCTGTGGGCGTCAGGCGGTAGTAGCGCGCCCGGCGGTTGTTTTCCGAAGTGCCCCAGAACGATGCGATCCAGCCGCGAATCTGGAGCCGATGTAACGCGGGATAAAGGGAGCCATGTTCGACCTGGAGGACATCTTCGGAGCGGTGCTCGATGGCATGCGCGATGGTGTGGCCGTGCGCTGCGCCCAGGACCAGGGTCTGGAGAATGAGCAGGTCGAGCGTGCCCTGCAGCATCTCACCCGCCAGCGGTTCTCGATCTTTGATCGCCATGCCTGGTTGCAGTATACACCCATAGACGATCGACCGAAGAAACGGATAGGAAGATTGCTGGATTTTGTTTGATTGGGTTCGGAGTTCGGAAGGTGGTCGATGGAGCGGGCTAAAGCTCGCCTCCAGCGGTATAATACTTGCGGAGGCTCTTAGCATGCAGGTCCGAGTCGCCGGAATCGCGCTGGCGCTGGTTTGGTCGATACCGCAGGTTACGGCCCGCAACCACGAGAGCGACAAGCCCGCCGAAGGCCGCGGCGAGAACGAATCGGTGGTGATCGCCGCCACGCTGTACGCCAAGCCCGAGGGGGTGAAAGAAGTGCTCGGTTCGGACCTGGGCGGACACTACATCGTGGTGGCGGTCGAAGTGACGCCGCGTTTCGGCAAGCAGGTCGCCATCAACCGCGACGATTTCGTGTTGAAGACCGACAAAGACGGCGAGAAGAGCGGGCCCTTCGCGCCCAGCCAGATCGCGGGCCGCGGCGCCATGGTGATCCGGCAGACCGGCGGGGGAGGGGCCAGCGGCATGCACGATAACGACGGTCCTATCATCGGCGGCATTCCGGGTACGATGGGGCAGCCGCGCAGGGTGGGCGGCGATGGCATAGGTAGCGGCGGTGCGCCCGAAGGCGCCGAGGCCAAGACGCGCACCGGCGCCCATGAGAAGGACGATCCCATGCTGGCGGTGCTGAAGCAGAAGGAATTGCCCGAAACGAAAACCGATAAGCCTGTTTCGGGGCTGCTCTACTTCCCCATGGAAAAGCAAAAGGTCAAGGATCTGGAGCTGCGGTACAATCCATCCGACGACAAGATCACGATGCGCTTCCGCCAAGAAAAATGATGCGCACCGCGGACATCGATACACCCGCCCTGCTGGTGGATCTGGATGCGATGGAAGCCAACCTGCTGCGGGTCGCGGACTACACCCAACAGCACGGCCTCCGGCTGCGTCCGCACACCAAGACGCACAAATCGCCGCGCATCGGCCGCCGCCAACTGGAGCTGGGTGCGGCGGGTCTGACAGTCGCGAAAGTGGGGGAGGCGGAAGCGATGCTGGAGGCCGCGCCCCCGGACATACTGGTCGCCTACCCGGTGATCGGAGTTGCGAAACTGCAACGCCTGATGGCCGTGGCGCGGCGCGCCCATGTGACGGTGTCGCTTGACAGCCTGTTCGCCGCCGGGCAGCTTTCCGAAGCCGCGCAGGCCGCCGGTGTGAAGATCGGCGTGTTGGCCGAAACCGATGTAGGACTGGGTCGCGTGGGCGTGTCGCCGGGCGCGGAACTGCTGGACTTGGCGCGCGGCATCGAAGGGCTGGCGGGCCTGCGGTTCGAAGGCATCGCGTTCTATCCGGGCCACATCAAAGATAGCAGCGCGGCGGGCACGGAAGCGCTGGCGGCGTTGGCCGGCCTGCTGCAGTCGATACTCGCCGATTTCCGCCGCGCGGGCATCGAAGTGCGCATCGTCAGCGGCGGTTCCACGCCATCGCTGTACCACTCGCATCAGTTGCCGGGCCTCAACGAGATCCGGCCCGGCACATACGTCTACAACGACTGGAATACGGTCGCCAGCGGCGCCTGCACGCCGGATCAATGCGCGGCCACGCTGCTGGTTACGGTGGTTTCCACCGCGCGGCCCGGGCAGATCATCATAGATGGCGGATCGAAGACTTTCTCGTCTGACCGGTTGACGGGGTCCGGCGCCGAATCCACCTTCGGGCATGTGCTGGATGCGCCCCAGGCGGTGTTCCACAAAATGAACGAAGAGCACGGTTTCGTGGACGTCAGCCAGTGCGGCCGCGCGTTTGCCATCGGAGAGCGCCTGCGCATCGTCCCGAACCACATTTGCGTGGCCGTGAATCTGCACGAGCGGGTTTATGGAATCCGCGACGGAGAAGTGGAAGAGATGTGGGAGGTGGCCGGGAGAGGCAAGCTACAGTAGCCTGCCTTCCCCGCAGCCGGTTTACTTCACTTCGCCGACCGTGAGATTGTCGCCGTCGGCCTCGGCAACCAGGGTGACCTTCTGGCCGGCGTGCTCGAGCACTTTGTCCTGATTCGCGATGGTGTACACCTTGCCTTCCGGGGTAACCAGGACGGCTTTGTCGCCTCTCTTGATGCAGCCTTTCGCGCAGCCCGCATGGCTGTCGGCGGCGGTCTGGGCGCCCTTCTTCGCGGCGCAACCGGCGTCGGAAATATACCCGCTAAATTCCGCCGCCATGGCGGTCATGGCAAGCGCGGAAACAAATGTGAAACCCAATACAAACTTTCGCATGCAACCCTCCTTGGGATGGTACTAGTCATAACGACTATACTCCACCCGAGGGAGGGCGGGCAAGCGCGGGGTGGCACACCCAGTGTAAATTCCGGCCGCCGGGGCGCCGCCGCGGAGGCTTTTGTGCGGGAAGATACGCTCGACATCGGAGGCGCTCTTGAGCTAGGATTACGCATGATGCGTAACGCACGGTGCGTAATATGAACAATCCTTTTCAATATGGCGGCATTGTGGAAGGCGGAGCATTCTGCAATCGCAGGAAGGAACTGGCCGATCTGAAGGCCGGCATGGAAAGCAGCGAGAAGCTCTTCTTGTATTCCGAAAGGCGTCTGGGAAAAACCTCTCTGGTGCAAACGGCGTTGCGCGGACTCCCCAAGGCCCGCTATGCCGCCGCGTACGTCGATCTGTGGCCCACCGATGGCGAAAAGTCGTTTGCCGCGGCTACCGCCGAGGCCATCACGGCATCCATGGGCAGCACGGCGGGCCAACTGCTGGAGATGGCCACGCAATTCTTCGGCCTGTTCGCTCCCAGCATCACTACAGACTCGGAAGGCAAGCCGAAGATCGCATTTGGCTTCAGTGTGAGCGGAATGCCTGGGAAGGAGATTGAAGAAGTGCTCGCCGCGCCGGCCAAGATCGCCGCGCGCGGAAAGCGAAAAGTCGTGATCGTCTTCGATGAGTTTCAGCAGGTGCTGGAGTACGGCGGCGATATGGTCGAGCGGCGACTGCGGAGCGTCATTCAAAAACATCGGGACGTCTCGTACATCTTCCTCGGCAGCAGGAAACACCTGATTCAGAAAATGTTCCTGGACCGCTCCCGCCCGCTCTACCGCGCGGCTGGGCACTACCCGTTGGGGTCGATCGCGACCGCGCATTGGATTCCGTTCATCGGCAAGAAGTTTCGCGAGGGAGAAAGGCCCATCGCGGACCGGGAGATCCGCAGGGTCTGCGAATTGACGGAAGGCCACCCGTTCTATACGCAGCACCTGTGTCATGCTCTTTGGGAGATCTGCGCACCCGGCGAGCCCGTAACGGAGGCGCTGATTCAAGGCGCGATCAAGGTATTGCTGGACCGCGAAAGTTACGCCTATACCGTGCTCTGGGAATCGCTGGCGGCAAGCCAGAGGCGGCTGCTGAAAGGGCTCGCTTTCGAACCGGCCGGCGCTAAGCTCTTCGGCGCGCCTTTTATTGCGCGCCACGGGCTGGGATCCCCTTCCAATGCGCAGCGCGCGGTGGAGAGCCTGCTCAGCCGGGATCTGATCGACCGGGATAACGGTTCCTTCCTGATTACGGATCGGTTCTTTCGGATCTGGATCGCGCAAAAACAAGTGCAGTAGAGAGACTCGGCGCCGTAGCGTTATGCGGTACCGTTATGTTATGCGGTAGCGTTATAACGATGCGGCAGCAGCGCGCGGCCGAGGAGGCATATCGATGAAATACCGACTGGTTCTGGTCCTAACAGGCGTGCCGTTATGGCCGGCGATGGCCGCCGCGGCGGATGCGCCCGCGGCCCCTGCCGTGGAGTGGGTCAAGCTTACGCCCACCGTGTCTCCCAGCCCGCGCGACGGCATGGCGATGGCCTATGACGTGGTGAGCGGGAAGATCGTGCTATTTGGCGGCCTGGGCGCCAACACGTCGTATCTCGGGGACACCTGGACCTTCGACGGAGTTACGTGGACCCAATTAACCCCGCCGGTATCGCCCCCTGCGCGGGTTTCCGCGGGGATGACCTTCGATGCCCTGTTGCAGAAGTTAGTGATGTTCGGTGGATACACCGAGGCGGCCGGCTACTTCGGCGATACCTGGATCTTCGATGGCGCCGCGGGCACGTGGGAGGAAGCGAAACCGTACCTGTCGCCGCCGCCGGTGACCGCGCCTTGCGTGTTCACCGATCCGGATAACGGCAGCGCCGACGTGTTCGGCGGTTTCAATTCCGAGTCCGGTTACTCCGCCGGCACATGGATGTTTGCGGGGACCACCTGGCTCCAATTGCAGCCCGCCACGTCGCCCGCAGGGCGCACCGGCGCCCTCAGCGCTTTCGATCACGTCGCCAAGAACGCGGTGCTGTTTGGCGGCGAGGCGGATGTCAGCGCGCAAAATACGTGGACGTGGGACGGGGCCAACTGGACGGAGCAGGCGCCCGCGCGGCAACCGCCGCTGCTGGAGTTTGCCGCGGCCGCATTCGATCCGGGGTTCCGGCTGTTGATCGCCTTCGGCGGCGAAAGCGGCGGGATGCTCCAAAACGGCACGTGGGCCTGGACCGGAAGCGACTGGGCGCAGTTGCATCCCACAACCTGGCCGCCGCCGCGCGAATTCCTGGGGATGGCCAACGACGAAGCCATTGGCCATGTAATTCTCTTCGGAGGCACCACCGGCTACGTGTATTTCGACGATACCTGGGAGTTGATCCCGGCCGCGGCGGGACAGTAAGCGCGTTAAGAACGTGCGCCACGCCACATGCGCTCGGTCAACGTAACACGACGCGGCGAGAATTGCGACGCGGCGGCTTTTAAATACGGACGGAACTCGCGCACCCAATACGCCACGTACCCGGTGCTCCGGATTTCTTGCAAAGTGGCGCCGTAATGATCCAGCAGCACTCCGGCGAAGATCTGACCAGTGCGGCGCGCGGCTCCTTTGGCGCAGCGCGAGAGCCACAGCAGGTTTTCCGGAATGCGGCTGACGGCCGAGAGCGCCATCAGGGTCGAAACCTGAAACACCGGGCGCCCCTGCGCGGCGGCGGTGGCTTTCAAGTCTTCCCAGCTTCGCCGTAGCGCATCGCCGGATGGCAGATGCGGCGTGGGGATTTTGGCCGTCTCGCGACGCAGATCGGACCATTCGCGCCGCAGACTGTCCACGTCCAGGGGCGGCGTGTTGGCGGTCTGAGCCAGTCGCCCGGCGGCGCCTTCCAGGCCATCCAGCAACTGGTCGATGGTTTCATAGTCGGCGCCGGCGGCCAGCAGACCTTCTTCCCTCAGGCTTTGCGCGATCTCGCGGATCAGTTGCCGGCCGGTGCCGGAAAGATCGGCCAGCGCGGCCAGCACCCATACAGGCGATGCGCTGAAGGTAAGCAGACCGATCAATTCGATGCCGTTGCCCGCGAAGCGCCGCATGGCGAAGTTATCCGCCAGATGGCCTTGCGGGGGATATGTGCCTTCCACCTGGCCGACATTTTCGATCAGGAAGCGCAGCGTGTTTTCGACCAACTCCGTGTAGAGCCGCGTGCGGCGCACGGCCCGCGGCAGCGCCACTTCGCTCAGCTCGCGCAGCAGGCCGGCGCTGAGCGCGCTCATGGAGCGCAGTGCGCGTTCGGGCAGCGACAGCACGTATTGGCGGGACAAGACCGAGGCTCTCATTTTGCCATGGCGCCGGCAGCGGTTGCGCGCCCCCCGTATCTCAACCTGTCTGCCCTCCTGTGGCGCGATCCAATTGCTTCTTATGATGCTCCAGCCATTTCCAGCAGGCCGCGCGCATCGCCGAAGCGTGCTCCTGGTCGGGTTTGAACAGCAGCGCCCAATTCTCGGCGAATTCGCGGGGCCGTGCGGCGAGAAGCTCAAGGATGGTGATGGCGTGTTGCTGGCTTTTGCGGCGCCTGCCGACCAATGTCTCGCGATTCAGATCGTAAAGCTCGACGGACTTCCGTCCGCGATCAGTCAGGCCGTCGACACGGCCGGTTGACAGCAAATCCCAACCGTTTTCTTCGAATACGTATTGCAGGTGGCCGGCCCTTTCACCGCAATCCGCTTCTTCATAAGGATTCAACAGAAGCGGCTGCTCGTTAGAGAGATCGTCTTCAGGGCGCATGGCGCGTTGGCCCGCAATGGGAAACCAGTTTCGCTTGCCGCGGCCCTGATTGCAGAGTTGGCAGCTCGTCATGAGGTTCCGCTCATGGTACGCGAGCCAGTAATAGCCCGGATGCGTTTTATCGTCGGCAACTCCACGCTTCGGGCGATAATGTTCCACGTCGCCCCAGGCTACCGTGGCAAATTCCGATTCGCAATAAGCGCACTTCCCGTAGAAATAGTCTTTCAGACACGGCTTCAGCGCGCCGTAGATTTCGGCATCGACCGGCAAGGATTCACCCTTCTGCCGAAAGGGGTGGTTTACCTGCCAGTCCGCGAGAGCTTCGGCCGCGGTTTTCGCTCGCGTTCTCCAATCGTTGAAATCGGCGAACTTCTCGTGCGCGAAGTTTTTGTAGATTTCGCCGGGGTCGAATTTGCGGTAAAGCATTCTCTTCCGCCGCCTACTAAGACCTGCCCGCCAGCGTCTTTTCAATCAGTTTTTCGGCTTCAGCCAACAGCCGGGCGCGTTCTTCCGAAGATGGGGTTAAGTCTCCCTCCGGCTTCCGCTGCAACGCCTCGGCGATGGCCGTGCTGGCGGATTCGAGAGATGGCGCGCGCGATCCGAATAGATCCCGGGCGAGTGCCCGCCGCTCCGCAACCTCCTCGGGAGTGGGCGAAGGCAGAGATCGAAGTTGGTCGTAGCGCCGCTCCTTCGCCTGCGTGCCTAGATCTCGAGTGTCATGGAGACCGAATAGCGGACCGGTGAGAATCTCATCGGTTTCAAGCCCCTTCAGCTTCATCTCATACTTCCGTATTTCCACGCGGTGGGTCTCCGGAGAACGTACTACGTGCATCACGTTCGTGTCTTCCAGACCACTGAGGACCAGCGCGGAGTGCGTGGTCGCGATCAGTTGCATGCCGGGGAAGCATTCCTGAATCCTAGGCAACAGAATCTGCTGCCAGGCGGGGTGCATGTGCGCGTCGATTTCATCCATCAGCACCAATACATATCGCGCGGATGCATCCATTTCGGCGCCGTAAATCTCGTAGAGCCGCTGCAGCAAGACGCCCACCCACCCCATTAGAGACGAGGTGCCTTGGCTCACGTATTCCAGCGGCACGATGCCGTCGTCGGTACATACCAACACACGCCTGGTGACCGGGTCGACGCTTTCGAATTCCACCTTCACGCCTTCGAGCAGCCGGCTGATGGTGCCGAAGAATGCGTGGATCAGGCGCTCGTACCGGCCGTCACCGGACTTCGTGCTGAGTTCGTGTTTAGCGCGATAATCGACATCCACGATCCAGGTTTGCAGGTCGTCCAACCGGATGTCCGCTTCGCCCTTCGCCAGGGGCAAGACATCCTGGACGGTGGGAAACGGCGACGATTGAAACTGGCGGCGAACGTTGTCGCCGGAATTGGTCCGTAGCGGCGGGAATCCGACCGCTAGCCACCCCTCCGCGTCCAGCGGCCCAACCGAACTAGACGTGGATTCCACGCCGGCCTTGGTCCGTTGCAACACTGTCCGATAGGTGCCCAGATCGGTCTCGAGCTGGATACTCGCGGTTTGCGCGTCGGATCGAATCAGCCGCGCGGTGTAAGGATCGGCCTCTTTGCCGCAAAGAGCCACCGCAATGGCGCGCAGGATGGTGGATTTGCCGACGCCGTTGTTTCCCAGAAGGACGTTGATCTTCGGATCGATCGGAATCTCCTGGTGTTCGAAAGGTCCAATGTTGTCGAGGATCACTTTTTTCAAACGCGATGCGCCCGCTTTTGTGACGCCCTTGCCTGTGAATCCCACATATCTTCGCAATTCTTGCAAGGCGTGCAACTGGTCAAAGGGATCGGCGCGGCGATAAGGAATCACTTGGATGCCGTAGCGGCGGGCCAGCACGCCGGCCATGGCCTCCCAGGAACTCCCGAGGACGCCGGAAAGAGCGAAGTGCCGGGCATTCGGAAGCGTCGGGAATCGCAGGCCGCGCAAGTAAGTCTCGATCCCTTCCAGACTGCAGCCGACGAACAGAATAGTCCGTGAAATGAACAGGGTCTCCATGAAACGCTGAAAAATGGGGTTCTCCGATATGGCCCTGTCAAACTGAGCGGGACTGACCAACATATCCTCCGGCCGATCGAGCGAGCCGTAAAGCTTCAAAATGAAGAAATCGCGGCGCGTAAAGGCGCCCAACAGGCCATCTGTGTCTTTTGGCGTGAAGACCGGTAGGCTGGGCACGTTCTTTTGAAATGTCACTTCAAGCAGGTTGTCGAAATTCGTGGTGAGCGCCGCCGCGAAAGGCAGATCGCGAAGGACTCCGTGGGCTTCCGGCGGACTCTTGCCGAGGAACGTCGTTCTTAGAAACTGTTGGAGGAAATCGCCGCTGGCCCGGCCAACGATCTCATCGACGACATAATCGCCCTTTAAATCGCGGAGCGCGTTCTCGAAGAACTCCCGGTCTTGACCGGTTACGAAGTCCGCGTCCACCGCCGCCCGCACCAGAAGGTCCGCGAACTGCTGCCAGGTTGGCAGGCCGGCCGGAGCGCTGAGTCCGGCGCCCGCATACAGAACGCAATTGCCTTCGCTGAGAGACTCGAGGAGCGGCTGCGGAAACTCAAATGGCGTAGGGGGCTGCGGCCGGCCGATCTCGCGCTCCGAAGATCCAACTCCGCCCGGCGCGTAATTGGTGCGCATGGCAGCGACCAGCTTGCGCAGGGAAGCCGCGAATTCGCCCGGCTCTTGAAAATCGGCCCACACTTTTTCCGCAAGGGTTGTGGGGACTTCGCACATCTGGTACATCACGGGCAGAAGGATCAGGCGACGTTCGTTGGACTCGCGTTTTAATCCGGCGGTCCATTCCACCTCGGTCTGCCTGGACTGAAAGTATTCCGGAGACATGACGATGACGATGAAACGCGCCCGCTCGCGGCCACTCTCCAACGCGTCTCTCCAATTCTCGCCAATGTCGATGAGCTCATCGTAGAATATGGATAGCCCGTTATCGCGCAAGCCGTCCGCCAACCGCCGGACAAATTCGCGGTTCTTGGCGGAGTAGCTGATATAGACGTCGAGAACTTCGGGCATCGTTGACATTGTCGCAGAGTTTAGAGGACCGCGCGGTGAGCGCAACGGATACTCCTTGGTGAATGTCACGCCGAAGCGCAAAAGTTTGGCCAGCGTATCTTCTTCGCCCGCGTCCAGCCGGTGCCGCACTTGGGCGTCCGCCGTCTTCAACCATTGCGCCCAGCAGATGGCATCCACCGGACCGGCGCGCAAATGGGCGGGCAACTCCGCGGACATCGCCTGCAGAATCGGCCCCGCCGCGAACTGCGCGCGCGAATCCTGAGCGAATGCGGCGGATTGTAAGGTGACTAGAATCGCAACGAGCGCGATGCGTATCGGGTCACGAAGGAACATGTTTGGCCGTTGAGTCCGCATCCGGCCTGCCAAACTGCCGCGTTCCATTGAGCGCGTCTTGAATCGCGCGTATACTACCAAGAAGCACCTATGGAAAAGACAACATACAAATTATTGATGTGTATATTGGCCGCCGCGGCGATGGCACCGGCACAAGCGCAGACGGCAACCGAGAGCGTCCTGCACAATTTCGCGTCCAACCTGCCGGCGGGGTGGGCGCCTTGGGCGACTCCCATCCGCGACTCGGCCGGCAACCTCTACGGAACCACCATCGGCGGCGGCACGGGGGGACATGGCGTCGTATACAAAGTCGATACGGCGGGCCACGAGACCATCTTGCACAGTTTCACGGGCGGGACAGATGGCGGAACGCCCTACGGCGGCGTGATCCGCGACTCGGACGGCAATCTCTACGGGACCGCTTACGGCGGCGGCACGGCGGGTGCGGGCGTGGTGTACAAGCTCAATCCTGCCGGCCAGGAGGCCGTGTTGTATAACTTCACGGGCGGGGCCGACGGGGGCTTCCCCTATGCCGGCGTCATCCGCGACTCAGCCGGCAACCTTTATGGGACTGCCAGCAGCGGCGGTAGCGGCTTCCTTCAAAGCGGCTATGGCGTGGTTTACAAGCTCAGTGCGGCCGGTCAACAGACGGTGTTGTATACTTTCACGGGCGGGTTCGACGGCGGGTCTCCCTTCGCCGGCGTAATCGCCGACGGCGCGGGCAACCTCTACGGAACCGCCGGCTACGGCGGCACGGAGGGCAAGGGCGTGGTCTATAAGCTGACTGCCGCCGGGCAGGAGTCCGTGTTATACAGCTTCACTGGCGGAGCCGATGGCGGCTATCCCAACTCCGTAATCCGCGACTCGTCGGGCAATCTATATGGCACGACTTATGGCGGCGGCAACCTTGCGGGCTTTGGCGTAGTATACGAGTTGAATACCGCCGGCCATCAGACAGTGTTGTACAGCTTCACTGGCGGGGCCGATGGCGGGAGTCCCGAGTCGGGTGTGATCCGCGACGCCTCGGGCAATCTTTACGGAACTACGCATGGCGGCGGCGCATCGAGCGCGGGCGTAGTGTACAAGTTGGCGGGTAGCCAGGAGACGGTGCTGTACAGTTTCACGGGCGCGGCCGACGGGTCGGAGCCCATCGCAGGCGTGATTCTCGACTCGGCTGGCAACCTCTACGGCGCTACGTACGGTGGCGGCGTAGCGCGCGCCGGGGTGGTATACAAGCTGGACGCGGCCGGCCAGGAGACCGTGTTGTACGGCTTTGCGGGCGCGGCCGGCGGCACCAGCCCCGATGCACTGGAACGCGACTCCGCGGGGAACTTCTACGGGACCGCTTTTTCCGGCGGTGCGGCGAACGCGGGTGTAGTGTTCAAACTGAGTGCGGCCGGCCAGGAGACGGTGCTCTACAGCTTCACCGGCGGCGCCGATGGCGGCGAACCCGCTGGAGGCGTGATCCAAGATTCGTCCGGCAACCTCTACGGAACCGCTGTAGTGGGTGGCGCGGCGGGTTATGGCGTGGTGTACAAGCTGACTGCGGCTGGCCAGCAGACCGTGTTGCACAGTTTCACCGCCGGGACCGATGGGGCCTACCCCTACGCGGGCGTGGTCCGCGACTCGGCAGGCAACCTCTACGGAGACACTTCCGCGGGCGGCACCGCCAATGCGGGCGTGATCTACAAAGTGAATGCAGCCGGCACCGAGACCGTGCTGTACGCCTTCACCGGCGGCGCCGACGGCTCCGAACCGAACCCGGGGTTGATTCGCGACTCGGCGGGGAACCTCTACGGGACCACTTACCGCGGCGGCGCCTCGAACGCGGGCGTAGTGTTCAAGGTGAGCCCGGCCGGGAAGGAAACCGTGCTGTATACCTTTACGGGCGGAGCCGATGGGGGGCAGCCGGAATCCGGTGTGATCCGCGACGCGGCGGGCAACTTCTATGGGACCGTGGCCCAGGGCGGTTCGGCCGGTTGGGGAGTGGTGTACACGCTGAGTACAACCGGCCAAGAGACGGTGCTGTACAACTTTACCATTGGGTTCGGTGGGGGCGCGGCCGTCATCCGGGACCCGGCGGGCAACCTCTACGGAACGATTTACCAGGACGCCGCCGCGGGCTACGGCGCGGTCTACGAGCTGGATGCAGCGGGGAGTTTTAACGTGCTCTATAACTTCACGGGTGGCGACGATGGCGGACAGCCGGAAGGACCTTTGAGCCGCGATTCTTCGGCTAATCTTTACGGGACCGCCAACATGGGCGGGGCCAGCGGTGGCGGCGTGGTGTTCAAGGTTACACCGCCGTAACACCGCCGGCCGGGTTTTTGGGTGCTTAGCCGCTTTTGAAACCGCGCCCTCACGGTCGCGGCTCGGTAACAGTCGCGTTGATTTCGCACGGCTTGCTGAGCCGCGACCGTCAGGGAGTGGTTCTATCGGCGGGTCTTTTTCCCGCTTGCTTTCCCGCGCAATACCGCATACACTCATATACCGCGGATCATCCCGCAGCTATTCACAAAGAGGGGAAAGAATCGAATGCTTCCACGAAGAAGGTTGTTGTCATTGTCTGCCGCTGTGCTCATCCTGGGGCTTTGCCCGCTCATGGCGGCCAGTATCACTTACACGGTTACCGGTACTTTGGGCCCCGTGTTGTCGGGATCGGATCCGCTGGGCGCGAATGGAGAGAGCGGAACTCTGATCGCAACCGTCAGTACCACGCTGACGCCGACCAGCAAAACGAAGACTTCGGCAACCTATACGCTGCCTGCCGGCGCCATTACGGTGAACATCGGCGGCACCGTTTACGGGACCACTGGAACCTCGACGCTGAAGTATACCTTGCCGTCCACGGGCTCCGATACCATGGTCTTCACCACCAACGTTTCCTTGTTGGGCTTCACCGGGACTGTGGTAGGCACAGCGTCGCTGGCCAAGGGCAGCTTCACCAGTGCGGTGCTCAAGCACCCGCAGAAATTCACGCCTTCTCCGCAGACCCTGACCCCCGCCAAAAAGGCGAGCGGAGCTGGGAGCAAGGTCGAGTACACCGTGGCCATCCTGGGTAGCACGACACTGGGGATCAGCGGCAGCGCGTCGAATTAGTGAGTCTTCATGGAGGGCGGGCTTAGGTGGGACAGGCGTCAGCCTGTCATTGACGACCGAAGCTCACCTCTATACTGTTAGGTATGCTTTCCCCTCCGGCAGCGCGGCGGGTGCAGTTCTCGGTGGCTGTGGCTTTGCTTGCCGCGCCTCTGCTTGCGGGCGAGCCGGATTTTTGCATCGCCGGCACGGTGCTGAATGCCGCTACCGGCGAGCCTCTGCGCCATGCCGCCGTCACCATCCCGCAATCGGCCGCGTTCACAGATGCGGCCGGAGCCTTCCGCTTCTGCAACCTGCCGGCGGGCGCCTACTATGCCAATGCGGAGAAGCCGGGCTTCGTCGCCGCGGGCTCCCGCGTCGCGGTGGGCCCGTCGCGCGAAGACGTGGTTCTGCGCCTCGATCCCTTCTCGGTCATCGCCGGTAGGGTTGAGGATGCCGCCGGCGAGCCTCTGCAATATGCTCTGATCCAAGCGCTCTCGGCCTCCGTAGCGGAGGGCCGCCGTAAAGTGCGTGTGGCGTCCGCCGTCTCGACGGACGATCGCGGCGTGTATCGTCTGGCCGGCTTGCACCCCGGCCGGTACTATTTAAGAGCCGCGGGATGGGATGGCGCTACACCGGATCCGGACGCGAATGAAGCCTTCGCTCCAATCTATTTCGGCGGAGCCAGCGAACTGGCGTCCGCGACACCCGTGACGGTCGAGCCGGGACGCGATTTGCGGGCGGATTTCTCCGTGAGCCTGCGTACCGCGTACCGGATTCGCGGCGCCATCGCCGGCTTTTCGCCTGGCCGCACCGCCACGATTGAACTGCTCGGCGCCGGCCAGGAACCGAGCGCCGCGCCGGCCGCTTTGGACGCGGCCACGGGTGTGTTCCAGGTTGGCGATGTAGTGCCGGGCAGCTATATCTTGCGTGCCACCCAGGGAGACGGCCGCGAGCGCGTCCGCGGGGAACTGCCGCTGCAGGTCGTCGGCGATGTGAAGGGCGTGGTGCTGCCGCTGGTTGGCGGCGTGGCGCTGAAAGGCATCGTGCGCATGGCGGCGGACTCCGGTCCCGCGGCCCCGTCGCCGCCAAACTGTGCCATCCGGCTTTCGCCCGTCGAGGTGTGGATCTCCGAGGAAACCGAGCTGGCAGCCGCCACCGAACCCAATGGAGAATTCCACATCGAAGGTGTCCTGACGGGCCGCTACCGGATCGGGATGGACTGCGCCAACGGCTACATTTCCGCGGCCCGCTTTGGCGAAACCGATTTGCTGGCGGGGGACGAATTCACGATTCCACCGGGTGTGGCCCCGCCGCCGCTGGAAGCGGTCCTGGCCTCCGATGGCGGCGCCTTGGATGTGACGGCGTCCACCGATGGCGAACCTGGTCCCGCCTGGGTGATTCTGTTGCCCGGCTCCGGCTACGAACTCCATACCCGGATTGCGCGCCTCAACGCCAATCTCAACTTCTCGGGAGTCGCTCCGGGAGATTATCAGGCCTACGCGTGGACCGGTCCCCCCGAAGCCTTCGAATACGCCAATCCGGACGCCCGGCAAGCCTGGGCTGGCCGCGCCGTTAGCATCCACATCGGCCCGCGCGATCGCCAAAACGTGGCCCTGAAGATAGCGGCTGGAGAAGACCCATGACCGGCGGTTGGCTGGCCTGGCTGGCGGTAGGGTCGCTGGCCGCCGGAGCGCAGGCATCCGCATCCGAAGGTTATCGTATCGCCGGCGTAGTGGTGAACGCCGTCAGCGGCCAGCCGGTGGCGGGTGCGCGCGTGACCCTCGCGTCCATCGAACGCCGCGGCCAGCGCCTGTCGGCGATCGGCGGAGACGACGGGCGATTTGCTTTCACGAGCCTGCCGCGCGGCCAGTATGAATTGGCCGGGCAGCGGCGCGGCCTGTTGCCGGGGCGGCCGTCCGGCGCGATTGTCACCGGCCCAGGCCAGGACACCGAAAGCATCTTGTTGCGCCTGCCACCGCCCGCGATCATATCGGGCAAAGTGGTGGATGACTCCGGCGAGCCCGTTGCCCAAGCGCTGGTCGAACTGCTTGGCTCGCGGATTATCGACGGACGCCGCCAGTTAGTCAAGGACTCCTTCAAACGTACGGATGACATCGGCGAATATCGCTTCGCGCCGCTTCCGGCAGGCAACTATTACCTGGTAGTCTCCGGCCTTCCCTGGTACACCAAATTCAACGAGACTCTTGCGGAATCGGCGCCGCGCAGCATGACCCACGCCGGGTACGGCGTCCGCTACCATCCGAATGTTGGCGACCCCGCCGCGGCGGAGCCGTTGGTCCTCCAGGCCGGCCAGGAAGCTACCTCGAACTTCACGCTGCTCCCGGTTCCCGCGTCGCCGGTGTACGTGCACTGCGAGCAGGAAGAGAGCCTCACGAAACAGTACACGCTGACCACGGCGGGCCTTATGGGAAATGCGGTCTCCGTCCGCCAGGGCGGCGAAACCGGAGACCTGTACAATCTCTGGGGCATCCTGCCGGGACATTACACTCTGCGGGCCGAGGCTGCGGATGGCAGCCGTACCTGGTATGGCGCAACTGAGTTCGACGTGGCCGCCACCGATACGGATGTCGACGTTACGCTGCAGCAGGCGCCCTCGTTAAGCGGGATGGTCGTAGTGGATGGGGGTGGGAGCCTGCCGGCGCAGCTCACGGTTCTGCTGCGCGACGAGACTGGGCGCGGCGTGGCTCTCGCCATGGGTGCGGATGGGCGATTCTCGACTCCGGTGATCGCGCCCGGGCGCTACCGTGTGACCATCGCCGGCGCGGATGAGTGTTACCTTCGGAACCGCGAAGCCGAGATACTGGATGTCCCGGCTGGCGCAGCGGTGCGGCTTAATCTGTCCATGGCCAAAGGCGGAGGGCGCATCGCCGGCACGGTCGATCGCGACGGGCATTTGCTGGCCGGCGCGCTGGTGGTGTTGTCGCCGGCGAATCGCGCCGTCGAGAGCAATAGCGATGGCAGCTACGAATTCCGCGGCCTGCCGCCTGGAGAGTATGCCTTGTTCGCCGTGGAAGATGGGTCCGATCTGGAATACGCCAATCCAGCGGTCATCCGCCCGTACCTGCCTGGCGCAAAGAAGGTCCAAGTTCCGCCAGACGTGGCGCACGCACTCCTGCGTGCCGTGCCGGCCCCTCTTGTCTCGCCGCAACTAAAGTAAATCGTCGCGCTTCCGCTTTTCCAGAATCTTCACCACATCGCCCACCTGCTGGGCGGAGCCGCGATCCGCGATCAACAGCGCATCGGGCGTGTCGATCACGATCAGGTTCGAAACGCCCACCAGCGCTACCATCTTTCCGCCCGTATCCACGTAGTTGCCGCCCGCCGCCTGGCAAACCGCGTCCTGCAATAGCACGTTGCCGTCCGCGTCGTGCGGCAACAGTTCGTAGACGGCGTTCCAACTTCCGACGTCGTTCCAGCCGATTTCGGGACAGGGGAGGCCCGCCACTTCGCGCGCCTTCTCCATCACCGCGTAATCGATGGAAATGTTCTCGCAGAGCGGGAAGGCCTCGCGCAGCTTCGGTGGGAACCCGGCGTCGTCGAACGCCGGCAGCGCGGCCAGGATGCTCGCCGTGCGCGGCAGATTCCTGCGCAGTTCGTCGAGCAGCACGCCCGCGCGCCAGAAGAACATGCCGGCATTCCAGAAGAAGCGGCCGGAAGCCATGTACCGCCGCGCCGTGCGGAGATCCGGTTTCTCATGAAAACCGCGGATGGCGACGGCCTTCGATCCCGGTTCCGTGCCGCGCGGAAACTCGATATACCCATACCCCGTCTCCGGCCAGCGCGGCAGAATCCCCAGCACCACCATTTGTCCGCGCTCGGCCGAGCGGAACGCCCCGCGCACTAATTGCCGGTAACGGCCTTCCTTGGCGATGATATGATCGGCCGGAAAAACGCCCATCACCGCGTCCGGATCGATCGATTGCAGGATGTGCGCCGCCAGACCGATCGCCGGCGCCGTGTTGCGCTGCGCGGGCTCCGCCAGAATCTGCCGCGCGGGAACCTCCGGAAGCTGCCGCACGATTTCATCGCGCAGGTAGTCGTTGGTCAGCACCCACAGCCGCTCCGGAGAAATCACGGGACCCAGCCGGTCGACCGTGCCCTGGATCAACGAGCGCGACCCCACTACGTTCAGTACTTGCTTGGCCGAACGCCGCCGGCTGCGCGGCCAGAAGCGCGTGCCGCGGCCGCCCGCCAGGATCAGGCCGTAGTGGTGCGGGTTAGCGTTCATTTCTCAGCGATGCCCAGTGGGGCAGGATGGGCCTGCGGCCCACGAATCGTGATGAAAACCCTGTGGGGCGGCGCCATGCGCCGCCGAAGAGCGGGGCTGCGAGGCCCGCGCAGGCTGCGAGCCTGCCCCACAAGTGCATTGGACGCCGGTCAATTGACCGCGACTCCGTGCACCAACTGGAACGTGCGCCGCCAACGCGTCTTGGTGAAAAAGTGCTCCATCAGGTCGACCAGATGATCGACGCCGATGGTGGGGTTCGACAGCGCCTCGGTCGGCGCGTCGTACGACCAGTAAATAATCAACGGCTTGCCGATGATGTTGTCCCGCGGCACGAATCCCCAATACCGGCTGTCGAGCGAGGAGTCGCGGTTGTCGCCCATGGCGAAATAGCTGTCCGCCGGCACCACCACTTCGCCGTTCACAATATGATGTTCCAGCATGTCCTGTCCGGACTCGGAGATATGCACGTCCGGCTCGCCAGGGAAATTGTCGCGGTAGGAATCGATGTATTCGGTCTTGTGGTAAACGTACGGCTCGTCCAGTTTCTTGCCGTTGAGGTACACCTGCTTGTTCGCCAGCCGGATCCGATCGCCCGGAACGCCCATGCAGCGCTTCACAAAAGTCTGGCGGATGTCTACGGGATAGCGGAACACGATGATGTCGCCGCGTTTGACATCCTCGTAAGGCAGCAGATGCTTCGAAACCGGGCCGGGGGGCGCGTAGGCCAGCTTATCCACCAGCAGATGGTCGCCGATCAGCAGCGTATCCTCCATGGACCCCGTGGGGATCACGAAAGCCTGCACCAGCGTGGTCGTGCCGAACAGCAGCAGGATGATGGTCACCGTCCATTCGGCGATAAAGCCGCGCGGCGGATCCGCTTTGGCCTGCGGCGGGGGAGGGGATGGCGCGCTCTTCACGTCTGCCACGGTTGCTGCTTTCTTTTGTTCCACAGACACCTATTGTAGCGAAAGCCTGATATTCTGTGGGAAACGGAGTTCAATCTTCAGACACACCTTGAGGCAACATTTGAGCGGCGCCGTCACTGAATCCGCGCGGATTTCCGAAAACCGCCGCCAGCCCGTGGGACTTGTGTTCTGCTGCACGATTCTGGGCGCGGCCGCCCAGGTCCTGATGAAGACCGGCGCCAACCACATGGCGCATCCCGGCTTGCTGGGCATGGCTACCAATTTGCCGCTGATGGGCGGGTATTGCCTTTACGGCATCTCCACCTTACTGCTGGTGCTGGCCCTGAAGGACGGCGAACTGTCGCTGCTCTACCCGGTGATTGCGCTCACTTACGTGTGGGTGACCGCGCTTTCGTTTCTGATCTTCCACGACAGCATTAACCCATGGAAGCTGTTGGGTATCGTTCTGATCGTGACGGGCGTGGCCGTGCTGGGCAAAGGCGGGAAGCGTTGAAGACTCCCGTCAGCCACATGCTGCTGGTGCTATTCGCCTCGTTTATCGGGTCGTTCGGCGCGGTCTTCCTGAAATCCGGCGCCGAGCAGGTGAAAAAGGGCTGGATCTACCTGTTCATCTCCGAAAAAGCGCCGTTCTTCAACTGGCGCCTGGCATGCGGCGTGGCCTTGTTCCTGCTCTCGTCGTACTTCTTCGTGCTGGGCATCCGTCCGCCTGGAGAGCTTTCGGTCCTGTATCCCATGGTGTCGTTGGGCTACATCTGGACGCTGCTCTGGTCGCGCATCTTCTTCAAGGAGCCGCTCACCAGGATGAAGTTTTTCGGGCTTTTCCTGATCCTGGTGGGCGTGTTCTTCGTGGGGTTGGGGAGTAATTAGATTGGAGGGCGGGCTTCAGCCGGCGCGGGGCTTTAGCCTCGCCCTGGAGACTGGCCCTTTCAGTTGGGTAGCCCTCGTGGCGCACGCCCCCGGCGTGCCGTGTCGGCACTTCTGCCGACACAGGCGAGCAAAGCTCGCCGGGCCGGCTGAAAGCCGGCTGCGGGCAGGATTGCCCGCCCCACAGGAGTGACTTTGGCCGCGCCGTTAATCTATAAAGAACTAATGACGCACGGCAATGTCTCAATTCGCCGAAGGTTGTTCCGCGTGGTCGATCGCCACCACTTCGACAGGCGCCTTCCGCGAGCGCAAGCGCAATCCGAGTTGCTCCTGGATCGCGGTGAAAATTGAAGCTCCTTCCATGGCTCCGCCGTCCGCCGGCCTGGCGCTCTCGGGAGTCCATTGCAGTCTGATGTTAAAGATGCCCTCCAGCCCCGTATTATCGACCACTGGCAGCTCCATCTTCCGGGAGAGAATTTTGGCAAATGCGTTCATGCCGGTGTGGTGCGCCTCGACGATCACGCCGGAATTGCCGGTTGTTGTGCCGGTCCAGGATTCGCCGGCCTCGGCCTTCTCCAACTTCGGCCCCTTCTTGGCTACCTCCAGGACGAAGACCCGCATGGCTTTAGTCTCCCGATGGAGCACCAGCTTGAATCTCTCAGCCAGCAGGTCTTGCAGCATTACCATCAGCGCGGCATCGTCGTCGATCGGTTGATCGACCTTCGCGGAGATCTGAAAGCGCTCCGATTCCAGCCAGTCCGGGCCGCCGAAGACTTGGTGCGGTCCGACACCATAGGCGCCCATGATGCAGCGTTTCAGGGTCACGTTATCCGCGTCGAGCCGGCCATGCCCGGTCTTGATTCCGGAGGAAGAATTTGGGTCGGCTTTACTCGGCTTTACCGACGCCACTTCAAACCGCTGAGGAACCGCGGACTGTCCGTAAACCGCGCCCGAGACGCATACTGCCACGGCGGCGACTGCGCGAACCGTCCACATTCCTAACAAATGACGATGCCAAACGCCGTAACGTGGATCGGCGCGACCTTACGCCACCCGGTCCATCTCCAGAAACTCCTGCACGTGCGGATGCTCCGACTTCGCCAGATCCGCCGGCGGCCCGAAGAAAATCACGCGGCCCTCGAACAAGAACACCACCTGGTCGGCCACCTTATACATCAGGTCCAAATCGTGCGTCACCACGATCGACGTCAGCCCGAGGTTCTTCTTCAGCCGCAGCATCAGGTCGCTCAGGTGGTCGGACATGATGGGGTCCACCATGGTGGTGGGCTCGTCGTATAGCACGCATTGGGGCTGCGCCGCCAGCGCGCGCGCGATGGCCACCGCCCGCTTGTAGCCCATGGAAAGGTCCGCCGGATAAGCGTCCTTGGCTTCCAGAATGTCCACCATGCCGAGCAGCCCGTTCACCACATCCTCTTTATTGCGCTCGTTGTAATCCTCGCGCAGTTCGAGCGAAAACAAAACGTTTTCGCCGGCCGTCAGCGAGTCGAACAGCGCGCCGGACTGGAATACCATGGTCACTTTCTTGCGAATGCGGCGCAGTTCCGCCTCGGTGAAATCCGTGATATCCTCGTGCGCGACAATCACCCGGCCGCTGTCGGGCTTCAAAAAACCCATGATATGCGACAGGGTCACGGACTTGCCCACGCCGCTGCGGCCGATGATGGCAACGGTCTGCCCGGCGTCCACATGAAAGTTGGAATCGACTAAAACCGGCTTGTCGAACGTCTTATACACGTGGCGGAACTCTATGTAATGCGGGAATTGTTCGGTGGGCGGCACGCTAGCGGTCATAATAGCAGGCCCATTCCTCGGGGGTATTGAGATTTTCGAAACAGCCGGTATCGTCCACGGCGAAGCGCGCCACTTCCAGGCCCGCCAGCGCATCCGTAACCTTTCGTACATCCGCTTCCAGCGCGCGGCGCAGCGTCTCCAGGCAGCGGCGGTGGTAGACCGCGCTGAGCGGTTCCAGGCGCCCGGAAGGGCCGGCGGGAACCAGGGCGTCGGCGTTCAGGCGTTCTGCCGCGTCCAGCAGGCCGCGCAGGAATTCGGCCGAAATGCCGGGCATATCGCAAGCCACCACCAGGTTCCAATCGGCGGCCGTGTAGCTCAGCGCGGATTCGATACCGCCTGCCGGCCCCGCTCCCGGCCTGCGGTCCGGCAGCACCAGGTAGCCCAAATGCCCGTATTTTTGCGGATCTCCAATCAAGGTTGCAGACCCGGCAGCGGCCGCCACGGTGGCCGCTACATGCCCTGCCAGGGCGCCCCCGCGGAAGGGCAGCAACGCTTTGTCCTGGCCCATCCGCGAGCTTTTCCCGCCCGTCAGCACATATCCGGCCCTGCTCACAGAGAAATGATAACATTGACAGTAACAGCCACTCTGGCGGGCAACGGTCGATTCTTAGAAAAGGATTGAAACAGTACCGTGCGAAATTGTTTTATAATAGCCTGCATGTGCGGCTTCGCGGCGGCGGTTTTGCAAGGCGCGGGCGCGCCGGCGGTTTCGGTGGTCAAGGCCGATCCGCGCACCGGG
>Ga0181526_10000518_pt1 | contig 40613 bp, 44 predicted proteins | sample PEATcosm2014_Bin_35_FD_119750 | JGI IMG/M metagenome (GOLD analysis project Ga0181526, IMG submission 119750) | Peatland microbial communities from MTU Mesocosm Facility, Houghton, MI, USA - PEATcosm2014_Bin06_30_metaG | ecosystem: Environmental > Terrestrial > Soil > Wetlands > Peat | place...
AGGCATCGTAGGAAACTTTCGCGGATATCCTGATGTTGCTTCCGACTTTTGTTGCACGGCCATTTACCTCCAGGGAAGCTGGGGTTCGGTCGGAGGTACCAGTTGGGCGTCTCCTACCTTTGCCGGTATCGTGAACGCGGCCGGCAGCCGACACCAGTCGTCCTTGGCGCAGCTCACCACCATGTACAACGAGATGGGCAGCCCCATCGAGTACCATGCTGATTTCAACGACATCACGACCGGTGATCCGCGCTGCAAAGTTGGTTGGGACCTGTGCACCGGCATCGGTTCCGCCCATACTTACGCCGGCAAGTAACCAACGAGGCTCCCCGGATTGCCAGTTCGATCTGGTCAAGACGCGGCCTTTGCCCGCGTCACCCTTTTACCTTGTCCAGGCAACTGGTAATCCGGAAGTCGTAGTATCACGGAGGCCGCGGCTCAGCTGAAAAACCATTAGCTTTGCTGGGCTCCCGCGAGGCACCGGCATCGTTGTGGTCCGATACAGAACGGAAGCGCGACAGATTTCCTACAATAAAAGACCCGCCGTCTGGCGGGTTCTGATGTGCTGCGTTAAGAGGCCCAGCCCTCTGCTAGAGCTGGACGCCAGCCACTCCGAGTGAGCTATCGCTATAGTTTCTTTCAGACGAATCGATTCCTGAACGCCTACTTTTTCGCGGTTTGACTCTTTGCGTTATGGGTAGCGTGGTTGAGGTCTGACCCGCTGCAAAGAACAGTAGAAAGAATACAAACACCGAGCAGATACAACAGCAAACTCAGCTTGAAATCGTTATGCATCATTTCGCTCAGGCACTCAATTCTATGGGTGTTATCGGTTCTGGTGCAGTCGGTTGGCGAGAACAGGCGTGGGTGTTGAAAAAGTCTCTTCCGCAGAGATGATATTCCCCTGGTGTGATTTGGGCGCTTGGCGGAGAAGGGTTCGCACGTGACTGCGTCCTCCTGCGCGACCCAGTCTCGCTGGGTCACCGAATCATCTTATGCAGCGTTGCGGACGTGCTTTCTTTTTGGCTTAGGGTCTGGCGCTTCTCCGCCAATCCCTGACAAAGCAACGGGCTCTCGGCCTGGAAATTCGGCCAAAAGGGATAGTTGTCCGCCCATGGCCTCGATATACCCCCGCAGAGTCGAGATCAGGAGGTCGCTGCGCTTTTCGATTTTTGAAACGCCTTCCTGTCCGATGCGCAGGGACTTGGCGATTTTCTGCTGCGTCAGCTTGCGCGCTTTCCGAATCTCCCGGAGCGTCATTTCCTCAGCAGTGAGCTGAGCCGCGGGGGCCTCGACCTTCTTGCGCTGCGCGGTACTGAGCTTCTCAATAATGTCGTTTACGTTCCTGGCCATGGCCTACTTCCTTTCCTTCTCCCTTAGCCGATTAAGATGTGCATCAAACCGCTCGTCGGCTTTGGCGATGAGGTACCTATAAAACTCCTTCTCGCCTACACCCGACTTATCGCCCGCCACCAAGAGGATGTCCTTGCGTTTCGGATCCAAGGCAAAAGCGACTCGCACTAAACCGCAGCTCCTTCAGATTGGCGTGGCGGGAGCCATTGAGCGTGTGCACGCGCGGCCTTCCCAATTGCGGCCCGAATTGCTGTAAAACCCGCGACGGAGCGAGGACTTCAGTACGCACGTCCTCGGACAGCTCGTCGAATTCCGCTTCAAACTCGTCGCCGATTTCAACAGTCCATCTCGTCATAAGAATATTTCCTACTATGCCCTGTGAGGCATAATGCCGTCAGGTGCATAATGCCGTCGAGTACATAATGTCAGCCGATTTGCTCGGATAACCCGCGGTCGAGACCATCGAGATCGTGCTGGCCGCCCCGCAAACTGCCACTTTCGTACCGAGGACCTATCTGACGGGTTTCTCGATGCTACGGCTCAGGTCATGGATCTGGCGCTGGTTTACCAGAGACTTCAATTTGCTGGGTCTGGGGACCATCCGGATCATGAAAAATTGCGCGCATAGAACCCTCAACACCCCAGGGCGAAGGCCACCGCGGTGGGTATGCAGCATCCGACATTGCACTTGCAACTGCGCCGCGGCCGATCGAGCTGCGGACATCGGTTTGTCCAATGCCCCGGAGGCACCCGCCCTGACGGCTGCCCTTGCGTGATTTAGTTGTCTAAGGAACTGCGCGACGCCTGTGCGGATGGGTGCAGCGGCAGTAGCCAACAACAGTCGTTCGAACGTAAAAAACAACTGATGTCACAAGCGCCGCTTAATCTTTTCGCGCTTGCATCGGTTGGTTTGTGAAGGTGATGATTCCTCTCGTCGGCATCTCAGCCGCTGAGCCGACTAGGCAATCGCCGAGCAATCTAGCGAGCAATCTAGAAGGTGTACGAAGCTCCAATCAGGGGGACCACATTGGCCCTCAGTCCACCGTTGTTGAGTCGAATGGACAGGTTGGCGGTGATCAGGAGATTTTTCCACGCGTTCACTTTTGCGCCGATCGCCAGGTTGTTGGCAGCGTACGAACCATTGAACGGCTCAATGCTCGGAAAGCTCAATCCGCGGTTGGGTATGCTCACCTGCGTCGGTGAAGAAACGCGCGGGGCATTAAAGAACTCCTCGCCGAGGAAGTCGGCGATGATTGTCAGACGCTTCATCGCCTCCATGTCAGCTCCGAAATAGTACAAGAAATAGCCAGGCAGTTGCTGTTCCTGGCCGGCGCTGTTCCTAGCCAGAACCGAGTCGCTATTCCATTGATAGCCCAGGTTTGCGTGTGGCGAGACCCTGCCCTTACGGGACCATGCCGCATAGGGCTTGACGCCTACAGCCCCCGACCCGAGGAAATTCAGCGCGTCTCCAGAAGGCAGACGAAGCTCGGCTCCGAAGGCCAGCGCCGAGCGCTCGCCAGACCAGGCTGTACCCTTGGCGGCCAGTACTACATCTCCGAAGCCGCTGGCCACCCCGGGAATGTACTCCTGGAACGACGCCTGTGCATTGCTTGTAGTGCTGTATTCGGTTCCGGTTGAGCTCACCCCCATTGAGATCCGGTCGAAAGGAACCGCGATGGAGACGTCCACGCGGTTAGTCAAACCGTAGGTTGCGTATCCCGCATATTGGTTGACCGCGGTACTAATGTGATTGGCAGTCGCTGTATAGACTACGTCAGTAGGCGTATGGAATGTGAAGACGATGGGCACATCATGGAGGCTAGTCCCATCGATACTGCTGAACGAGAAGTGTTGGTAGGTAAATCCTACGAAGAGCTTGTGCCGGCCGGTGGTTTCAGCTCGCTCCGACATGATCGGTCCGTAGCTTCTGGTTGACTCGGTGAGCACACCGTTCACCATTTCGTAGATGATTCCGGAAGCGGGCGTGGCCAGCGGCAATTGGCTCAATGCGGTAGCAAAGGACGTGTTGAAGAAGTTGAAGTCCCCCGCTGGAGTGTGGAACGCCGTAGGAATCAGGCAGTAGAGGTTGGATTGGCCGGTTGTGGCACAACCATTTTGCCCGGTCGCCTGTAGGCAGAAAAACTGAGTAAGCAAGGCCGAGATAACCACCGCTCTCTTTAGCATCGAGCTCCCTCCAGATGAGGATTACCGCTAACCCAGGCCCCTAAGAAAATACCTAACTTGAGAGATGCCACGCACTATTGCGAAGTCACCTCGAGTGGCACAATGAGCGATGTCTGCACGAAGCCGTTGGAGTCGACAGCCCCGATAGTTATCAGGTAATTTCCGGGAGGCGTCTGCTTTTGCGACGGAGGTGAAGATCCGGAAGGTGGCGTAAAGCCGCCCCCACACGAAGTCACAATCAGCAGTAAGATGGCTACCAGACCAAGGGCCACATAGCGGACGACGGCACTCCGCTTCGTGATGCTGCCCAGAAAACCTGACCCCAGAAGCACTATTGCCGGCAATGGCATCCACAACGCCAAAGATGCCCGCAGCCATGGACTCCCCGCGGGCCGTAATAACGCTGTTGTTCCTCCGGTAGTCTGGACCGTCAGCGTGACGGAGGTTGATTTGTCGGGGTACAACGTCCCAGATGAAGGTGAGCAACTACAACTGATTCCGTAGGGTTGGTCTATGCAGGGCTTGGCCTGCTGTCCCGGGGAACCGAGCAGAGTCACCGTTGCGAAGCTGAACGTCACGGGTACCATTGCTGGTGGTGGTTGGCCGGGAGTTTGGGGAAGAGTGAACGATAACAGTATTGGTGGCGCTGGCTGCCCCGGAAAGACGCCCGTTACTGACCAAGGCAAGGTTACAGCCTGATTGGTGCTGCCCGGTTGTCCAAAATTGTTAGTCGCAGTCACTGTGATGGTGTATGGGCCGGCCTGCGCATAAGTATGCGTGCCGGTGATTGTGCTGGTGCTGCTGGAATCAACGGGCGAATCGTCGCCCCAATCAATCATTACCTTAGTGATAGTGCCAGTCGTATCAGTGCAGGTGGCCGTAACTACGACTGTCAAGGAACCTGAGCCCGGCTGCACCAAAGGCATGCCGGGGGGCGGGCCGCATGTGGGCGGGGCGGTCGGCACCGTCAGCGTAAGGGCGACGTTTTGCTGGATGCCGCCGACGCCAGTGCCGGTTACGGTGATGGGATATGTCCCTGGGACTGTGCTCGATCCCACCGTGATAGTCATGGTGGAGCTGCCCGAGCCGGGCGCGGGAATCGAGCTGGGATTGAAGATCACCGTCGTACCGGAAGGAGCTCCGGAGGCGGATAGAGCAATCGCGCTGTTGAAGCCGCCGCTGATGGCGGTGGTGATGGTCGACGTTCCCTCATTGCCTTGTGCAACCGGGAGGGAAGCGGGCGAAGCCGAGATCGTGAAGTTGGACAGACTGGTCACGACCAGCCTAACGGTGACGTTTTGCTGGATGCCGGGGCTAGTGCCGGTTACGGTGATGGGATATGTCCCTGGGACTGTGCTCGATCCCACCGTGATAGTCATGGTGGAGCTGCCCGCGCCGGGCGCGGGAATCGGGTTGGGATTGAAGATCACCGTCGTCCCGGAAGGAGCTCCGGAGGCGGACAGAGTAATCGCGCTGTTGAAGCCGCCGCTGATGGCGGTGGTGATGGTCGACGTTCCCTCATTGCCTTGTGCAACCGGGAGGGAAGTGGGCGAAGCCGAGATCGTAAAGGTGGGCGGAGAGGTCACCGTCAGCGTAACGGTGACGTTTTGCTGGATGCCGGGGCTAGTGCCGGTTACGGTGATGGGATATGTCGCTGGGACTGTGCTCGATCCCACCGTGATAGTCATGGTGGAGCTGCCCGCGCCGGGCGCGGGAATCGGGTTGGGATTGAAGATCACCGTCGTCCCGGAAGGAGCTCCGGAGGCGGACAGAGCAATCGCGCTGTTAAAGCCGCCGGTGATGGCGGTGGTGATGGTCGAGGTTCCCTGATTGCCTGGTGCAACTCTGAGGGAATCCGGCGAAGCCGAGATCGTAAAGGTGGACGGACCGGTCACGGTCAGCATAACGGTGACGTTTCGCTGGATGCCGCCGACGCCAGTGCCGGTTACGGTGATGGGATATGTCCCTGGGACTGTGCTCGATCCCACCGTGATAGTCATGGTGGAGCTGCCCGCGCCGGGCGCGGGAATCGGGTTGGGATTGAAGATCACCGTCGTACCGGAAGGAGCTCCGGAGGCGGATAGAGCAATCGCGCTGTTGAAGCCGCCGCTGATGGCAGTGGTGATGGTCGAGGTTCCCTGGGTGCCTTGTGCAACACTGAGGGAAGCGGGCGAAGCCGAGATCGTGAAGTTGGACGCGCTGGCGCATGTGGCGGCGGGGAACACGGCAAGGGCATTGAGAAAAGATCCCGTCACAGGGAACGGTGAGCCCACCACCTCCGTCAAAGAGCCATCAGAAGCTACACGGAAAACTCCAATGGAAGCACCAGGAGCAGGATAATTTGCAGTGAAGAGAAGCGTTCCGGCCTGGTTTGTTGCCATCAGCGATGGGTCGCCACTACTATTTACCGTAAAGGGCGAGCCCGACACCACAGTCAAGCCGCCGTTAAAAGCGACCTTGAAGACCGTGATACTGTCGTCAGAGTAATTGCTCACAAACAAAAGCTGGTTATTGGGGCTGAGCAAAACTCCATTCGAAAGGCTACCACTTCCCGGGCTCGCCGTTTCAACCAGGGTTAGAGTCCCATTTGCAGCAAGGCGGAATACATCTGCAGCAGTAGTTGCTTCTTGCGGAACAGCAGCAAACAATCGGTTTCCCGGGCAGTTGATGTCTATACCCGTGTCCTCACCGCTGCCTGGGAACGGAGATCCAGACACTTGCGTTAGCGTCCCAGTGGCCGCAAGGCTCAAGACAGCGACAGGTCCCGAAAGGCCCGCAGCCAAGAATGTATCGTTAGGGCTCATCTTCATCCCATCTGTAGTGCCAAGGGCGGGAAAAGGAGAACCTGCGACTTCTGTAAGTCCACCATTAGCTGCAATGCTGAAGACGGTGATGTTATTTGAATCGGAATTTCCAGCCATCAGGAACGTACCATCCGGGGTAATTGCTAACGACATCCCGGAAGAAGCCATCTGCCCCGTTGGGAAGGGTGGGCCTATAGAAGTCAGAATGCCAGTATTCGGGTCGATGGAGAAAACGCTTACATCATTGCTGCCGTCATCGGAAGCAAACAAAAAATAATTGCCCATGGCGCCACCAACCACGATGCGGTTCGGTGAGATTAAGTCACCCTCACCCGAAGTTCCTGCCCCTCCTGTTGGAAATGGCGCAGCAATCTGAGTCAAAGTCCCATCTTCTCCGACGGAAAATCCGGTCACGGTATTGATTTCAGGGATGTTGTCGTTGGTGTACACAAAAGTGGCTTGCCCTGGGGCATAGTCGCACAAAGCGAGCAGCACCACCCACACCATGAGAAGAAGGACTCGAATCCGCCCACTGAAGAGCCGACATAAGAAGGAAGACGCATTGGGGGAACGGCGTAAAAACGAGGAGCGGATCAACGTGCGGATCATCGCAAGCCTCCATCCATACTGAATCAGCAGCCCGAGAAAAACCGAGGGAGAGCCGTGGTCTTAGCTCCGGCTGAGGACGCGTAGTAATAGTAGACTTACGGGCTCTACAGTCAAGAAGAAAATGGGTAGTGGTGCAGTTTGGGCACCACTACCAGAAAATGAGCCCTTGCGTTTCCAATTTCGGGAAGCCATGCGAAGGTGGAGTTCCACTTCGGGGAGTTGTTCCCCGAATTGGATTCATCGTGACCAACCTTGTAGTAACCCAGAACGGCAGATTTTGAGAGCGAGATTTCCACAGCAGTCGCCGCGCCGCGCACCTGTGAAAATTTCTGTGAGTGAGCTGCGGATGAAGTTCTCTGCTGGCTCCCTACAATGGACAGCCCGCAGGCATCCCGCTGTTACGAGTAGACCAACCAAACACAAGATGGTTTTCTCCAGAGTCTCGAGCAGCGGGATGCGCTTTGTTTCCAGCACGAATACTCAGATGACGTCTCGGCCATCGGCAAGACTCTCTATAAGGATTTCGCGGGAAACAATGCCCAACACCGCAAGCTACAGGTGAACTATCTCAAGTGGAAAGCCGCCAAACTGGGATTCCAAATCATCGAAGCTCCTGCAGCTTAAACGCGGGAATTTCTGGAGAGCTTGCAGCAGCGGCTGGTGAAGACGGGTGGACAGCTGGTGCAACATGCTCGCTACTACTGGCTTTTGCCGGCGGAGAGCCATCTCACGAAACGGTTGTTCGGCAGTATGTTCCGGCGGCTCGCCGGTCTGTCGCTTCAGGCGGGATAGCCGGGCCTGCGGGAGCCGGGAAATCGATCCAGAGCCAAAAGGGACGGAGGGGTGTGTGACAAAACGGGATGGGAAAGCCGCGACCAGCAGTTGGAGGGCGCATTGGCACATTCGGGTGGGGTGTCCCAGGCCCTGGGCCCGGACAAAGAGAACAACTACGCGCTGGGATCCCTCGATGGGTATATGATCTGAGGCCGTTGGGAGCTAAAATGGAAATTCCGATGAAGGAGAACGCATGAACTACAAGCGAGCATTAACCCGAATCCTGTCTCTCACCATTACTATGTTCCTCCTGGCCGGTTTGTGCATGGCCCAGGATGGATTAGGTAGCAAGCCCCCGGCCAGCTCAGCTTCTGCCAAGGCCAGTGTACCCGCTGCCGCAACGAATCTCATTGACATCAACTCTGCCAGCAAGGAACAGCTGTCCTGGTTGCCGGGTATCGGCGATGTTTATTCCCAGAAGATCATTGACGGTCGGCCGTATAAGAACAAGACCGAACTGGAAACGAAGCAGATCATTCCGGCAGCGACGTACAACAAGATCTCCGGAATGATCATTGCCAAGCAAAGGTAGCCGGCGGCGCTGGGAAAGTGAGTCCAGTCCGTGAAGAAGAACGCCTCCGTCGCGGGAGTCGAGGACAATGGTGAAGCCGGATAAGGACCCGTGAACCCTCCTCCAGCAGCGGCCAGCTCGGTTACGGAGGGTTGCCGAAAGCTCGCAAAAAATCCTATCGCGGCAAGGCCTGCTGCGCCCCACCTGACCGCGCACCACCGCCCGGCAGGTCGCGGAGGAGGCGAGTTTGTCTCGGAGCTGGCCCATCGTTAAGCATCAAAGGGGAGCAGCGCCACAAGGGAGCAGCGCCACAGATGTTGTGAGGAAAGCCGCTGTGAGGAGCGATGTCCTTCGACCTAACTTCATTTCTTCCCCCTAGAGGTATTGGCACTTTCATCCTGAAGCAGTTCGCACACCTGCCGTTCAGCAAGCCGTTCAAATTTGTAACTGCTGTCAGGAAAAGCTTGATGCGGAAGTGGAAGGTCTCGGCTCACTCTTTTATCTCGCTGGATAGAGGTGCTTTTATCACCGATATCACCGAGATATGAGTTTGTCAAAGAGATGGTACTGATCTAATTCCGATCAGTACCGAAAGAGATTCCTGAAGAAAACCAACTTTCTGCTACCCTCTCCCGAAATGAGAAACTTGTTTACAAGCGCAGACGGCGAACCCCAGCTCGAACACATACCTCTTTTTTGGTGCCATTTAGGCTAAAATCGTAGCCGCCCATCCCCTCAATAGGTAAGACTTAAATCCATGGCTGCCGACAGAACAAGAATAGGAAGATACAACATAACCGCGGTGCTCGGTCAAGGCGGGATGGGCGTGGTGTATAAGGCCGAGGACTCTGAGATCCGGCGGCAGGTAGCGATCAAGATGATCCTCGCCGCTATGGTGGGTGAGGCCGATTTAGTAAACCGTTTTTACGACGAGGTCCGAGTCACAGCCAACCTGCACCATCCCAATATCGTCACCGTTTACGACTGGGGCAAGGAAGACGGAAACCCATATATTGTAATGGAGTTTCTGGACGGGTTCAGCCTCGACAAGCTCAGAGTCACGGTCGCCAACGAACAGTTACTCCTCTATCAACAGCTCGATGTGGTGATCCAGGTATGCGCGGGTCTGCAGCACGCGCACGACAACGGAGTGATCCACCGCGACATAAAGCCGGCCAACATCGTCATCCTTCGGGACAAAACGGTGAAGCTCGTGGATTTCGGCATTGCCCGGCTGTGCGATACCCGCATCACGCGGGCAGGGGTGACCAGAGACGGCCAGATCATCGGCAGCCTTGAGTACATGTCACCGGAACAACTGGAAGGCCTGTCCGTCGATCATCGTACCGATGTCTATTCCAGCGGAGTGGTTCTCTATCGTCTGCTCACGGACGCCCTTCCGTTCCATGGAGCCGATGTCACCGCGACGGTTACGAAGATACTGCATTCCAAACCACGCCCACTTTCCGATTACTTAAGTGTCTACCCGGCGGAACTGGATGAAATTCTCGGCCGCGCGCTAGCGAAACATCGTGCCGAGCGGTTTCAATCGGCCGACGAGTTCGCGCTCGAATTGTCTTCAGTGCAGTCAAAGCTAAAGCGATCCTTCGCCGTGGAGTACATCACCAAAGCCGAAGCCTGTGTTGAGCGCTCTGACTGGACCAGTGCCAAGAGCCTGCTCATCGAGCTTCTGAACATCGATCGTGGCCACGAGCGAGCTAACGAATTGTTGCGCGAGATCCAGCAGATCGTGCGCCGTGATCAGCGCGTAGCCGAGGCCCGTGGACTCAAGAGTCAAGCCGAACAGGAGTTCACTCAACGCCATTACGACGAAGCACTCTCGCTGATGGAGCAGGCGATACGGCTGAACGACACGGATCTGGGACTTCGCATGTTCCGCGACCAGGTACGGGAAGCAAGCGAGCGCAGCGAGAAGTGCCGTCGGGCCGTAGGGAAGGCCGAATCCCTGCTCGAGGCAGAAGAACTGGACGATGCCCGAATTGCCGCGTCCGAGGCTTTGGCGCTGGAGCCGGAACAGACGAAGGCGCGTGAGCTGCACCAGTTGATCACGCGCAGGATCGCCGACCGCGCTCGGCGTCATCAGATCGAGACTCTCATACGAGAAGGTCAAAGGGAGATTGATGCTCGGCGATTCACCAGCGCGCTGGAACTGCTGAAGCGGGCCAGTGTGATTGAACCGAACTCGCCCGTAATCGAGGAACTCAACAAACTGGCGTTGGCTGGCCGGGAACAAGAGCGTCGCCGCAATGAACTGCAGCGGATGATCACCGAAGCCCAGGATCTGGCAACAAGAAAGCAATTCGGTCCCGCGCTCGAAACCCTGGCCCCGGCCCTCCGGGAGTTTCCCGACGATGCGAACGCTCTGGGACTACGACAGGCTATCGAAAAACAGCGGACTGCAGAGGAACACAGGAATCGTATCGCTACTAAAGTGCGCACCGCATATCAGCTGATTGAGTCAGGCGATTTGCCGGCGGCCGTCCGGTTCCTTGAAGCCGCTGTGGCTGAGAGCCCCGATAATGCAGACCTGAAGGGCGCACAGGCATTGGCGCTGCAAGCGCTCAGACAGAAAGAAACTGAGGAGTTGGATCGCATCCGGGAGGAGGAGGAGGAGGCCAAAACCCGGAAGTATCAAACGGAACTAGAGGGGCAACGACGTGAAAATGAGCTCCAACAACGGCAGACACAAGCGCGCCTCGCAATAGAGCGAAAGCAAGCGGAACTAGAAGGCCGGCGGAAACAGGCGGAAGCTCGCAGGCTGGAACATCAGGCCGAAATCGAGCGGCAGGACACGGAGCTCGCGAGACAACGCAAGGGAGTCGAATCCAAACTACCGCAACGGCTGGAAAAGGATGCCCGCAGCAAACAGGAGGTCGAGAGCGCTACGCCGGAGCGGCCGCAATCCGAACGCAAGGTCGCCGACCACGAGCCATCCGCGATTGAACCGTTGCAAGCGACCGTCATCGTTGCTTCGGCTGCGGCTCCGGCGCCGGTTGCCAAGCTAGAGCCGGCTCCAAGTCCTGACCAGGCCACCAAACTTTATGAGTTACGACCGGAGCAGCGAGTTGAACCTGCTCCATTGGTTTCGAAGGAAGAGCGGGGTGATCGGCCCAGAATTCCGATCAGGACCGTGACGACCGCCGCGGCAGTGCTGGTGCTGCTTGCCACAGCAGCATTTCTCGTGAAGCGCTGGTGGGACCACCGACCTCCTCCGCAACCCCAGCAGTTCGTAGTGAAGATTGAGTCGACTCCTCCACATGCCCGGATTCAGATCAAGGGGCTGAACATCACTTGTGAAACACCGTGTGGGGATTTGCGGCTCGCGCCTGGCCGCTACGAAATAGAGGCGACGCTGGACCAGTATCAACATAGTACCCAGGCCGTCCAGGTACCTGACCAGGCGGGAGGTGTGCACTTCTCTCTCAACCCGTTGCCCCCAGTCGAGGCAACTTCGAAACCAACGCCCCCGGTCAACTTGACTATACGAACAAGTCCGGACGCCACGGTGACGGTGGATGACAAGGTTTACAAGACGAAGAGCGACGGCACGATTAAGGCGGAAGTCGCATCGAATACCGCGCATGCGATCCATGTGCAGAGAGACGGATTTAAGGCGGTCGACCAGAATGTCTCCGTAGCCAGTAAGAACATGGAGGTTCCGATTCGCTTGGAAGCGGTGCCGGACGCAGTGACGATCCTGGTGAAGAAAGCACCACCGAACGCCAGCCTCCTGGTGGATGGGAGCCCCAAAGCTACCATTTCGAAAGATGGTACGGCGAAGTTCCAGATTCCTTCGGGAACTCACCGCTTCGCTTTGTCGACCTCTAACGGTACGGCGCCGGACATCGCACGTTCCTCCAAGACTGGTGAAAAACTAACCCTCGACAATCTTCCTGTTCCCGTGGCCGCCGCCAAACCGCCTGTGGACACCACGGACGCGGACTGGAATAGGGTAAAAGATAGCAACGACCGGACCGAGTTGCAGACCTTTGTCGATCGCCATCCGGCGAGTAGTTACACCGACTCGGCCAAGGCCAAGATTGACCAACTGGATTGGAACAGCGCTTCGAGCAGCGGCAGCCGCAGCCAACTCCAAGACTACCTGGCCAAGCATCCCGATGGACAGTCTGCACAGACATGCCGTGACGCGCTGGACGGCCTCGATTGGAAGGAGGTCCAGAATACGAATGACCCCGCGAAACTTCAAGAGTTCGTCGATTTGCATCCGAAGAGCAAGTTCCGTTCGAAAGCCGAGGAACGAATAGCCAGCCTGAATCAGCCCTCCGTTCACCCGACGCCTGCTCGCGCAACTGACGACGATGCCCACCTTATCCAGAAGGTGATCGATAGTTATCAGGCGGCTTACCAAGGCAAAGACAAGATGAGGCTGCGGCGGGTATGGCCAGCACTTACGGATAGAGAATATGACAATATTACCAAGTCCTTCAGGGACGCGGAATCGATCGAGATTGCAATGAAGGTCAAACAGGGCCCGGCCATTGATGGCTCTTCGGCGCGCGTCACCTACGACCAGGTCATTAAGGTGAAGGTGCAGGGTTCTACACAGTCCATTCCTAGCGTAGCGACCTTCGCACTCAAGAAGGATACCGGCGGCGAGTGGTATATCGAAAAGGTCACCACTTCAAAATAGGACAGGCCATCGCGAATGATCGAGACGCAGATCAGCTGTGGAGGAAAAAGCACAAGGTCAGCGACTTGCACTGTGTTGTGAGCCTGTGGGCCTGCGGCTGGAGGGGTGTCGATGAAGGCCAGCCAAAATTTGCCTGTTCCACAGCGTTGATGCCTTCGGAGAGGAGACGTTCGGTGAGAAAGTCTAATAGCCCACTCCGTTGCCAAGTCGTTGATCAGGGTTCCCGTGTTCCAGGTCTCAACCGCGTAGGCGGCATACGTTAGCGCAGGACGGATTTGGATCGCGGACACCACGCATCCTCGAGACTGGCGGCTGACGCCAGACGCGGATGGCGCTAACGCCTGGGCGGCTTTGCGCAGTCTACCGAAAGTATCTGCAATAGGCTTGGCGCTTCCACGATTTCTCCTGCGTCTGCCGTACGGAAAGAAGACTGATCCGATCGAGTCCTTTGATTTCGAAGAAATGCCGGAAGCTCCCGCGCACGAAGACTACTTGTGGGGGAACCCCGCGTTTGCCTGGGCCGTGTTGCTGGCGCAGTCCTTCAGAGAATACGGATGGGAGATGCGCCCCGGACTGCACGCTCAAATCGACGGCCTGCCGCTGCATGTTTACGAGCACGATGGCGAGTCCGAATTGAAACCCTGTGCAGAAGCGCTGCTCACCGAAGAGGCGGCTGCCCACGTTTTGGATAATGGCCCGATGCCGCTGGTGTCGCTGAAGGGCCGAGACGCGGCGCAGCTGGTGAGATTTCAATCGATTGCAGAGCCGTTACGTTCATTGGCAGGAAGATGGGGACGTTGAGCCCAAACCAGTTCTGCTTTCTCTGGCGCCACGTCCAGATCTCGCCACATTGGCCGTGCCATTCTTAGTTTGCGGGCTGTAATGCAAGCAAGGGAGGCGGCAAACTTCTCGGTCGAACTGTGGCGGTCTGACAGCCGCAGCAAAGATTCCGCTTAGACGGAAGCTAAACAATCGAATCATACAAGGTGGTTCGACGAATAGTCACCGGAACTCAGTCTTTGCGATATATAGAGAACGGTTTGTAAGTCCACATTCGGCGAAGCTCCCTCGGGGAATAGACCTTCCCCTTCCACGGATCACATACGATTGCGCGATCTCCCCAAGTCTCAGGTTCGCTTTCGATGCTGTTACGGAGTCTACCGATTACCACGAACGCATGATCTCCTGGATCTTGCAACGCCATCCAATCGGGCGGGCGGACACCGTGATCCAGCAGATACACGAACGCAGTCGCGGACTGCTCACCGCAATTCCCGCATCCTGTTGCCTCCGCTGCACCAGCGACGAACCGCAGATAATGGTCAATTCTGACAGATTCGTATTGTTTCGTGACGGATCGCTCCGCGAGTACACAAACTATTGACTCTCCCTTCGATTTCCAAACATCTGGGACCTTGTTTAACGCACCAACCGTCATCTTCGATTTCACGTAGTCAACGGCCTCTTGCGCGACATCTACATAAGAGCGAACTGGTGCCGCTGCGGCTGCTGCCATTTCTTCCGCCAGTCATGTGGTCACGAGGAATATACACCTTGGGGAGGTGCCGCCAAGTGTGTTCTGAATTGTATTTCGATGCTAAGAACGGGCACTCACGCCAGCAACCCGCTGTTCCTCAACTGCTCTTCGGTTCGTTCAATGCCGGAAATTAGGACGACACCCTGGGCGCGCGCTTTTCCCGCCCAGCGTGCGGCTTCATCCTCGCTGATCTTGATCCCCATCAGGAACTCTACCAGTTCATCGCGGGTGCTCGCGCGCACAGTTCGGGTATTGAGGCGACGGTGATACGGCAGGAAATCAATCTCGAAGTGCGGACCCATGGTCTCGGAGCCTGGGTTCGGTTGGATGCGGATGGTGCCCATCAGCTTCATCATGCTGAGTCTTCCGTGCCCTCCCGCGGGTACACCCCCAAGCAGGATTCCTCCGCGCAAGGCTCAATCTTCCGTATGCCTTACGTCTCCCACTATACGCGGGGGTTCTCCCCGTTTTCCAGGAATTATAAGGCCCGGTCAGGCGGGAACAAGAAAAGCAAACAGGCGGCGGCTCTACGCTTCAGCACAGCAGAAATCCACGCTCGATGAGTTTGCGAACGACATCCAGACATTCCTTTTGCACCTGTTCGAACGGTGCATTCACTTTAGTTGCAAAGTCTCCGATGAGTTCCGCCAAGGTCCGATTGCCGTCGCAGCCGCTAAGGAACTCCGCTACAATCGGTTGCAGACCCAGGAAATACTCGAATCCCTTGACCAAACGTAAGGTTAGAGATTCCCTATTCCAACCGCCATCTGTCCGCCGGAAAACCTGTTCCAGGCGTGCCGCTTCTGAGAGTTTTGGCCTGACCGCCAGCAGTTGGGCGTCGGAGGTGTGCGACTGGAGAAAATCCCGCGCCGTGAAAGTCTGTATGACGGATTCGCCGAACTGCGCCTTAGGAGTGTGGGCCACTTCCTCAATCAAAACCCAGTTGTGTCCGGAACGGCGGTGCATGGCAATGACTCCGCCATGAATCGCCTCAACCTTTCGTTTGCGATAATAAGTCATGTAGTTGGCATAAAGCTCCGCATCGCGTGAAGGAGTCGCCGTGGTTGACCGGATGCGTTCTTCAGCGTATTGCGCCGGGTCCTCTGCGTAGCCTTCCATGACCCACGCATCGCATCCCGTGTTCTCAAGCCACTCGGATAATCTCTCCTGCCAAGGTTGTCCGCTAACCTCTGCCCATTCACACAGCATCTGGAAGTACCCATCTTCGTTGAGATACAAAGGCGCCTCACGGGCCAGCCGGCGGCAGAGCTGGTCGAGATCCAATGGATTGTCGCAGAAAAGAAACTGAGAAGATGGGGTGACGAAAAATGGCGGGTTCGACACGATGAGGTCAAACTTGCGACCCGCTACAGGTTCAAATCCGTCTCCAACCAGGCATTCCACATTTTCGATGTCGTTTAGGCGCGCGTTAAACGCAGCGAAGGCGGCGGCGCGCCGATTTAGATCGGTGGCAACCACCTTCTCGCTATGAGCAGCCGCCGCCAGGGCCTGGACGCCGTTACCGGTGCCCAAATCGAGGGTGGCTCGAGAGGGCCGACGCACGGTGAAGCGAGCGAGCAACCGACTGGTGGGATTGGGCCATAGGACGAGGTCGGGATCTGCAGAGTCGATTTTCCGGGTATGATCAGCCGCAATTATGAAGCTATCGACAGGGAACAGCATTGCTTCAGAGGATAGGCTGTTCCCCTCGAGGCGCAATAATCCGCATTCCAACATCAGTGGAATGAACCAGGGCGGCAGATGCTTCTCGACCGCGGAAGCTTGTTGAGGCATTCCGAGCCAAAACCAGCGGAGTAGTGTATTGATAGAGCCGGGCTCTGACGTCTGATCCTGCAAACGCGCGAAATTGCGCAGACGGCTCGAAGGAAGGTCCTTCAAGCCTAGCTTCACGCGCAGATTCTCTTCGGTATAGCCCGCCTCTTGGAAGAAGTCGCGTAAGCGCTTTCCATCATCGGGAGAAATGAGGCTTAGCAATTGAAGATCGCTTCCAGCTGAGAATTGTTTCCCATTGTCCCTAGTCCGATATTTCGCCTCTGTTACAGCTCCAGATGCCGGAAACAGTAGGAGAATACTACACCTTGAAGCAAAAGGCGTCTCGGCTATGAGGGCGTTTCGCGACGCGAGTCCCAATTTGGTGCCACTTCGGGGGGCAAGATGAACGGCAACTTCAAGAAATCCGCCAATATTCTTGACAATCTTGGGGCAGCATGTTACTAAAGTCCACTACCAAAATACAGGCGGGCCAGCAGGTTTAGCTCGCTTGAGTAGGCGGTTCTGCACTTTCGGTCGCTCCCAGTGACCAGTCCGCCAACAGACTTGCACGGGTATCGGTCGCGGGAGTGCCCGGGCCCGCAAGACCTCCCGAAGGAAGAGGAGAAACCATGGCCAGACAGAGCGCACAGCACAAATTGGATCGTGTTCGCCCCCCGCGTGTCCAGATCACCTACGACGTCGAGATTGGGGGAGCAATCGAACTCAAAGAATTACCGTTTGTGGTTGGAGTGCTCGGGGACTTCACGGGCAATCCGGAACAGCCGCTCCCCAGACTTAAAGAACGTAAGTTCGTGGAAGTCAATCCCGACAACTTCGACTCTGTGCTTGAGGGCATGAAGCCCCACCTGTCTTTTGCGGTAGAGAACAAGCTCAGCGAAGACGCCAACGGTCCGCAGCTAAAGGTCGATTTGCACTTCAAGAAAATGGAAGACTTCGAACCAGGTAACGTGGCCAAACAGGTGAAGCCACTGAAGGAGCTACTCGATCTGCGCACACGACTCGCAGATCTGCGGGGCACATTGCAAGGCAATGACAAACTCGAGGAACTGTTGTTAGAGGCTGTCGGCAACACTGAGAAGTTGGACAAGCTGAAACAGGAGATCGGGACCAAGGAGGAAACGCCCAATGGCTAATCCAGAGCCGGCGCAGAAGTCTGCAGCGGCAACGGTGCAGGCAGAGGAAAAGGGACTACTCGATCAGATTGTCGAGCAGGGACGGTTCGGGACGGATACCCAGGCGCGGGACCGCGGCAAGAACCTGGTTAAGGAGTTCGTGGCCCAGGTCCTGGAAGGCTCCATGACCGTGGCCAAGGATGCGGAGATGATGATTAATGCGCGAATTGCGCAGATCGATCACCTGCTCTCGCTCCAGTTAAACGAGATTATCCACCATTCCGTGTTTCAGAAGCTAGAAGGCTCCTGGCGCGGCCTGAAACACCTCATGGACCACAGTGAGACTGGTGTCGGGCTTAAGATCAGGGTCCTGAACGTCAATAAGAAAGATCTCTTGCGAGATATTGAGAAGGCGCCCGAGTTCGACCAAAGCGCACTTTTCAAGAAAGTATACGAGGAAGAGTACGGAGTATTTGGCGGTGCTCCGTTCGGTGCACTGATCGGCGATTATGAGTTCGGCAAGCACCCCGAGGACATGGCGCTCCTAGAGGGTATTTCGCATGTTGCGGCGCAAGCCCACGCTCCATTTGTTAGTGCGGCTGCCGCGGACCTGCTCAACTTGGAGAGTTTTACGGCCCTTGATGCCCCGCGCGATCTGGCCAAGATTTTTGACAGCACCGAGTACGCGAAGTGGAAGTCGTTCCGGCAGAGCGAGGACTCTCGATATGTGGCTCTGTGCCTGCCGAGGACTCTGGCACGCCTTCCCTACGGCAAGGAGACGAAACCGATCGACGAATTCGGCTACGAGGAGCACGTTGACGGGACCGACCATTCGAAGTATCTGTGGATGAACGCCGCGTATTCGCTCGGTACTAGGATGACAAACTCCTACTCCCTGTATGGGATGTGCGTGGCCATGCGGGGTGTGGAAGGTGGTGGATTGGTAGAGGGTTTGCCGACTCACAACTTTTATACAGACGAGGGCGATTTGGCGTTGAAGTGCCCCACCGAAATTCCAATAACAGACCGGCGTGAAAAAGAGCTTGCCGACCTCGGGTTCGCTCCCCTGGTGCACTGCAAAGACACCGACTATGCCGCGTTTTTCAGCGTTCAAACCTGTCAAAAACCGAAGCTCTATGACACCGACAGCGCCAACGCCAACGCCCGGCTTTCTGCGCAATTGCCATACATTATGGCTTGCTCTCGTTTCGCACACTATCTCAAGGCCATGATGCGCGATAAGATTGGCAGCTTCATGTCGCGCGAAGAGGCGGAAACCTTCTTGAACAGGTGGATTACCAGGTACGTCACTCCGGATGATTCGGCATCGCCGGCTGCTAAGGCTGAACGTCCGTTGAGGGAAGCGCGCATCGATGTTTCCGAGGTGCCTGGGAAGCCCGGTGTCTACCGGGCGGTAGCATTCTTGCGTCCTCACTTCCAGTTAGACGAGCTTACCGTCTCGTTGCGGTTGGTTGCGGAACTGCCTGCTCAGGTCAAGTAAGCTGGCCAGCGGGCTGGGTGGATAAGGTTCTCTGGAGTTTCAAACTCGAATTCGTTTCGCAGACAAGGAGAAAACACGATGGCCGTAAATGCATACTTGAAGGTAGACGGTCGGCCAGGTCCTAGCACCAGCAAGCAGGACCACATCGACATTCTGTCTTTCAGCTTTGGATCCTCCCAGACGCACGTCATTGGCCCCGGTTCCTCAGGTGGTGAGTCGCGTGCGGGCCGGGCGGACGTCAGCAACGTGACCATTATGAAGGTCCTCGACAAGACGTCGCCGCTGCTGTGGGACGACTGCGTCACAGGAAATTACCTAAACAGTGCGGACATCATTTACGACAAACCCATGGGTGACCAGCAGGAGGATTATTTCAAGATTCACATGGAGAAGGTTCTGATTACGTCCATCCAGCTTTCTGGATCGTCTGAAAACCCAACCGAATCGATATCGTTTGCATTTGAAAAAATAAAGATTAGCTATAACCCCGAAGAGGGTGGGAAACTCAAGGGCTTCATCGACAAGGGCTTCGATGTGCTCAAGCTCAAACCGTGGTAAGTTCATGTCGAGAAGCGAGAGACGGACGCACGGTGACCGCAAAGCAACTTTTGGATGCAGGCAGGGTGCGCGAAGCGGAGAAGCAACTTACAGCTTATCTTCGCGATCACCCCACCGACGTGGGGCAGCGAGTTTTTCTGTTTGAACTTTTGTGCTTTTCAGGTGACTACGATCGCGCTGAAAAACAACTGGGCGTGCTAGCGCAGGGTAGTGCCCAAACGGAGATGGGTGCCGTCCTGTATTACGCCGCGCTTCACGCCGAGAAGACGCGACACGAGGTCTTCGAAAAACAGCAGTTCTCTAGGGATATTTCCGTCGCCTCCCTGGAAGGGACCCTGAACGGGCGGCCATTCCAATCCCTGCGGGACGGCGATCCCGATCTAGGTGCCCGACTAGAAGTGTTCGCCGCGGGCGCGTATCTCTGGATTCCGTTCGAACATATTGCATCGTTGGATATGGATCCTCCGCGTCGGCTGCGCGACACCTTGTGGAGGCCAGCAATGGTTCGTACTGGGCCGTCTTTTCAGGGCACCGAACTTGGTGAAGTGCTGGTTCCCGCGATCTATCCTTTTTCCTGGAAGCATCCCAATGAAGCCGTCTGGCTTGGCCGAATCACGGACTGGGCAGCTGATGAAGAGGGAAAAGAATATCCTTCGGGCCAGAAGATCTGGTTATTGGATGGTGAGGAGATTCCTTTCCTGGAGATACGTTCACTGGAGTTTTCGGTCAAGCAGGCGGCCGGTTCGGCCGCGGCAAACTGATTTGGATGCTACCCATGCCGCTGCGCGAAGATATCTTGGACCCTATTGCCGGTGAGAACCCGGGCGGCGCTGACATTCGCTACGATTTCGAGTTGTCGCTTTACGACAAGATCAAAGAAGCCCGGCGCCAGGATGACGACCTCGCGCAGGGAGAATGGCGAATCGATCGAAAGGTCGCAGATTTCGGACTTGTTATCAATCTGGCCCAAGAAGGTCTGGCCACTAAGAGCAAGGATCTTCAATTAGCGGCATGGCTGACAGAAGGGCTGCTTCATAGCGAAGGCTTTTCTGGTCTTCGCCAAGGCCTGCTGCTTTGCCACGGTTTGGTTGCTCGCTTCTGGGACAGCCTCTACCCCCCGATCGAGGATGGCGAACGGGAATTGCGCGCCGCTCCCCTAGACTGGCTGGTAACGTCTCTCGATATCCCCCTGAAAAGCGCTCCGCTCGTGCGCGCCGGGTACGACTGGTTCAAGTTCAAGGAGTGCAGGTTAGTCGGGTACGAAGAACAGGCGCAGACCGACAGCGAAAAGAAGCACCGGGCGAAGATGCTCGCCGAAGGAAAGCTAGCTCCGGAAGCGTTTGATAAGGCCTTTGCCGATACTCCGAAGGCTTTTTACCTTCAGTCAGAGAAGGACTTGGATGCTTGTTTGGACGCTCTGAGGAGCCTTGACGAATTGTGTAGGGAAAAGTTCGGGGATGCGGCGCCGTCATTCGGCAAGCTAAAAATTGCACTGGAGGAGGTCCGTCACACAGTTCATTCGTTGCTGGAAAGAAAAAGAGAGACCGAACCCGACCCGGTGGAAGAAAGACCGGCGGTTGAGGCTGGAGAGCCGAACATGGCCGCTGATGCGGTAGCCGCGCGTGTCGCGGGTGCCGGTGGTGCCACAGCGATCATTATCCCCGTGGCCAACTCCGAACCCCCAGGGCGCAGAGAGGCAATCGCAGCCGTAGCGCAGGCTGCCGCATTCCTTCGCAATCGGGAACCGCACAGCCCAGCACCCTACCTGATGATGAGAGGCCTGCGTTGGGGTGAACTGCGGGCTACGTCCCAATTTCCCGATGCCCACCTCCTGGAAGCTCCTCCCACAGAACTCCGACAGCACATAAAACGACTTGCGCTCAGCAACAAGTGGAATGAGTTGTTGGAAACTGCCGAAAGCGCAATGTCTCTTCCATGCAGCCGAGCATGGCTGGATCTCCAGCGATTCGTAGTTGCAGCCTGCACCGCCCTGGGCAGTGAGTACGAGCCTATCGCTGCTGCGATCCGTTCTGAGCTAAGAACTCTCTTGAATGATGTGCCCCAACTGCTGGACACCAACTTGCTGGATGACACGCCCACCGCGAACGCCGAGACAAGAGCTTGGCTGAAGGAATTGACTGAGGCGCCGCGCGCAACTTCAGAGTCGCAGGAGGAAGGCGTCGAACGTGCGCCTGTCGATCACAATCCGCTGCCCTCATGGCTGGAAAAGGCGGCGGATCCGTACGTCTTAGCTCAAGAGGCCGTGAAGGCAGGTCAGGCCGATAAAGCCTTCGAAGTTATGCGCAAGGAGATCGTACGGCAACGGTCTGGAAGAGGACGATTCCAGCGCACGATGCAGTTGGTCCAGATTTGCGTGGAGGCAGGCAGCGACGCGATTGCCCAGCCCCTCATCGACGATCTAGCGGCAGCTATTGAAACCCACAAACTGGACGACTGGGAAGACAACGAGGTGGTCGCCGCCGCTTTGTCAACTGTGATGAAGGTTAGCAAGAAAGTCCAGGGGAACCCCAGCGAGCGCGAGAAGCTTTTCGAGCGTATTTGTCGCCTCGATCCGGTGCGAGCACTCAGGGCAGGATAACCGAGATGCCACGAAGCCAAGGCGACATTACGGTCACCCTTTCTGTCTTGGACCGCCTCCTCGACCAGGAACCAGGCACCCAGATGGAAGCGCCTTTGAGCCGCTCGCAATCCGTTCGGCTTCTGAAGAGCGCTGTGCGCCGCGATCTCGAATGGCTGCTCAATACCCGCCGTATCTTCCCTGAACCGGACGAGTCGTTAAAGGAGGTCAACCGTTCCCTGTACCGGTATGGGTTGCCAGACTTCTCCACATACACCATGGCCTCATCGGCAGACCAGACAAAATTGCTCCGGCACCTTCTGACAGCCATCAAGCTTTTTGAGCCGCGATTGGCCAATGTGCGCATTGTCCCGCTGGAGAATTCTGCAGTCGGATTCCAGGAGTTCAGGCTTCGTATTGAAGGCTTACTCTTGATGGATCCTGCGCCCGAGCCAGTTTCTTTCGATACTGTAATCGAGCTGAGAAGCGGCATTTGCAGGCTGAAGGGAGGCACCAATGCGGGATGATCTCCTGCTCTATTATGAGCGGGAACTCGACTACCTTCGCAAAATGGCAGTGCAATTTGCGGAGAAGAATCCCAAAGTCGCTTCCCGTCTCGTCCTGGAGCCCACAAAATGTGAGGATCCGCACGTCGAACGCCTGCTTGAAGCATTTGCTTTTTTGGCTGCTCGCGTACACTTAAAGATTGATGACGAGTTTCCCGAGATCAGCGAAGCGTTGCTGACCGTTATTTATCCGCAGCTCACACGTCCCCTCCCCTCGATGTCGATCGTCGAGTTTCAGCTGGATCCGGAAAAGGGGAAACTAGCTAGCGGCTTGGTCATCGAACGCAATTCGGTGTTGCATTCGCAGCCAGTTGGCGGCGTTCCTTGCACTTTTCGGACGTGCTATGACACGACGTTGTGGCCCGTCTCTGTGACCGCTGGGGAATGGAAGCCGCCTAGTCGATTGCAACCGCCAGTAACAACTAGCGATTCATCGGCGGCGGTGCGTATCGAACTGCGCTGCTCACCAGATGTAACTTTTCAGGACTTGAAAATTGAGCGCTTCCGCTTTTATCTAGACGGCGAAGGCGGCTTTATCAACACGCTCTATGAGCTGCTATTTACCAAGCTAAATCGCATCTTGATCCGCGATCCCACCCCCGGATCCAAGTTCAAGCCTGTTACTCTACCAGCTTCATCGCTGAAGGCGGTTGGATTCGCCGAAGACGAGGGAATGGTGCCCTACGCACGCCGTTCCTTCGTGGGTCATCACCTGTTGATGGAATATTTTTCGTTTCCGGAGAAGTTCTTCTTTGTTGATGTGGCAGGTCTCGAAACTGTGTGGTCGGCAGGGCCTAAACAGGCGGTAGAACTCATCTTCCTTCTCTCCGAAGTCGACGGAGAGGATCGTCGCCAAAGATTAGAATTAGAGCTCTCGAAAAAAACATTCCGCCTGGCTTGCTCGCCCGTGGTCAATCTATTTACACAAGTTGCCGAGCCGATTAAGTTGGACCAGCGTAAGTACGAGTATCCCGTTGTCCCGGACGTAAGACGGCCCTACGCAATCGAAGTCTTCTCCGTCGATGAGGTAAATTGCCTCAATACTGCGACCCAGCAGGCAACGACCTATGAGTCCTTTTATTCGCTACGACATTTGGCCCATGGGGGAAAACAGCAACGCTTCTGGCTGGCTAGAAGACGCCCTTCCGTTCGAGCTAACGACGAAGGCACTGATATTTTTCTTTCACTGGTTGATCTGTCTATGCGACCAGTGAATCCTGACGCTGACATCCTCTCCATCAGGACCTCTTGCACGAACCGCGACCTACCTTCTCGTCTTCCCTTTGGCAACGAGGACGGCGATTTCGAACTTGAGGGCGCCTCATCGTTGAAACGGATTGTAGCCCTTCGCAAACCCACCCATACCATTCGGCCTCCGCTTGGCAAGAGTGCATTGTGGCGCCTCATCTCGCATCTTTCACTTAATTATCTTTCGCTGGTCGAGGAAGGAAAGGGGGCGTTGCAGCAAATCCTTCGGATGTATGACATTGGCCGGTCAGCCTATTCCCAGAATGTCATCGACAGCATCCTCCAAGTGGATAGCCGCCGTCATTTTGCTCCTGTCTCTTCCGATAACGGCATAACCTTTGCGAGGGGAACGCGAGTCCACCTGGAACTAGATGAAGAACAATTCGTGGGAGGAGGCGTCTACCTCTTCGCTAGCGTACTTGAGCGATTCCTTGGGCTCAGCGCATCCTTGAATAGTTTTACACAGTTGATTGTGACCACACCCCAAAGAAAGGATCCTTTGCACGAATGGCTACCACGAGCCGGGCGGAAGATCTTGATTTGAATGGTTGTCCGATTGAGCGGAGCTTGCGGGAGGACGCGTGTTCGTTTGAATTTTTTCAAGCGGTCACCTTGCTCCAGCGACTTCAGAACGATCGCAAACCGGTGGGCAGATTTTCCAATCCTCAGGACGAAGCGGTTCATTTCCGGGCGAACAACGGATTAGCTTTTCCTGCGAGCCAGATTCAGGAAATTGAATGGCCGGACAATTTACCCCCGCAAATGGCGGTGAATTTCATGGGTCAAACCGGGCCCATGGGGGTTCTACCCTACTGTTACACCGAACTTATCCTTGAGCGACTTCGAGCAAAAGACAAAACTCTGCAGTCCTTCCTCGACCTCTTCAACCATCGCATCATTTCGCTTTTTTATAGGGCCTGGGAAAAGTACCGCTTTCCTGTCACCTGCTATCTAGGCGATGAAGACTTATTCACGCATCACCTGCTCGATTTAATCGGATTGGGCACGCCCGGGCTGCAAGACCGTCAAGCAGTCCCCGATAATGCTCTATTGCACTATGTCGCACTTCTGGGCGAGCAGGCACGATCGCCCTCGGCTTTGGAGGCTATCCTGCGTGACTATTTTGAGGTTCCAGCCGAAATTGAACAATTCACCGGGGCCTGGTACCGTCTGGATCGCGACAGCCTGTGCTGGATGAAAGAAGACGACCGCGAATCCCAACAATTGGGGAGAGGAGCGGTGGTCGGCGATGAGATCTGGGACCAGCAGTCCAGGGTGCGCATCAAGTTGGGACCTTTGACGCTCTCCCAATATTGCGATTTTCTTCCTGACGGCACCGCCTTTGATGTGCTCAAAGCAATCGTCAAATTCTTCTCCAACGATGAAATTGATTTTGAGGTTCAGCTGGTTCTTAAGCGCGAAGAAGTACCCGGTTGTGACATTGGCTACGAGGGTGATGCTGCCCCTCGTTTAGGTTGGGTTACTTGGATGAAGTCCGTACCGCTTGACAGGGATCCCGGGGACACAATTCTTAGGCTATAGGGAAAACTATATGGGTCTGAATCTGAAATCGTTAATCGGGAAGTTGAATGATACAGCGCGCTCGGCGCTTGAGGCGGCGGCTGGACTTTGCCTTGCACGTACACATTATGACATTGAGATTGAACACTACCTGATGAAGCTGCTGGACGTAACGGACAGCGATTTCGGTCAGATCGCGCAACACTTCGGAGTGGACAAATCACGCTTGGCAGCCGAGCTCACCCGAAGCCTGGATAAATTGAAGTCGGGAAATGCAAGAACACCAGCCCTCAGCCCGACTCTCTTGAAGATGTTGACCGAAGCATGGACGATTGGATCCATCGATTTCAACGCGGGACAGATCCGCACCGGCTTCACGATCCTGGCACTGGTTGCTGACGAAGAATTGTCTCGCCTGATGCGCGAAATCAGCCGGGAGTTCCAAAAGATCCAGGTCGATGCCCTGCGCAAAGATTTCCTGTCCATCGTGGCAGGTTCGAACGAGCAAGTGCTCGAAGCGGCAACGGAAGCAGCGGGCGAGGCGACACCAGCGCGCGCTAAAGGCGGCAAGACGCCCAATCTTGACCAGTACACGGTGAATCTGACCGAGAACGCTCGACTCGGAAAGGTCGATCCCGTTCTGGGGAGGGATTTTGAGATCCGCCAGGTCATCGACATTTTGACGCGCCGCCGGCAGAACAATCCGATTCTGACGGGTGAGGCGGGTGTGGGGAAGACGGCAGTGGTGGAGGGATTTGCTCTTCGCGTCGCACAGGGCGATGTTCCGCCGCCGCTGAGGAACGTTATGATCCGGACGCTTGATCTGGCCCTATTGCAGGCCGGAGCAGGGGTGAAGGGGGAGTTTGAAAACAGGCTGAAAGGATTGATCGAAGAGGTGAAAGCTTCGCCAACGCCGATCGTTCTTTTCATCGACGAAGCTCACACCATGATCGGGGCGGGCGGGCAGGCCGGCCAGGGCGACGCAGCCAACTTGCTTAAACCTGCGCTAGCTCGCGGAGAACTGCGTACGATTGCTGCCACTACCTGGTCAGAGTACAAGAAGTACTTTGAAAAAGACGCTGCTCTGGCGCGGCGATTTCAAGTCGTAAAAGTGGAGGAGCCAACCGAACCTCAATGCATGGTCATGATGCGCGGTATCGTTGGCTCGCTGGAGAAGCATCACAAGGTGCGGGTCCTGGACGAGGCAGTCGCCTCTGGTGTGCGCTTGTCCCATAGATATTTGGCCGGGCGGCAACTACCAGACAAGGCTGTTAGCGTCTTGGATACGGCATGTGCCCGGCTGTCCTTGGGCCAGAATACTACTCCGCCCGCCATCGAGGATGCCGTTCGGCAGATCGACGACCTGGAAGTGCAACAGCGGATCCTGCAGCGCGAGGCTGCGGTCGGTGTCGACCACGAAGAAAGACTGTCAGACGTTGCCAAGAAGAAATCCGAGGTCGGCGCGCGACTTGCAGCCCTACGGGAGCGGTGGGAGAAGGAACGCGACCTCGTGACCCGGATTCGTGACATCCGGATAAAGCTGGAGGGTGGCGCGTCAGCGGATGACCACAGCGCGAATGTTACGGCAGCGGCCCCTCAACCATTGGATGCCTCCATCCCGCCATCGAATAGCGGGTCTGCGACAGGTGTTGCTGTCGCCGTCGCGACTGTTGCTGCGCCCCAACCTGAGCCCAGTCCCGCCGAGTTGCGCTCCCAGCTCATTGCGCTGGAAGCCGAACTTTCAGCCCTGCAGGGCGAGGCCGGGCTGATCCGCGTCTGCGTAGATGCCCAAATTGTCGGCGAAGTCATCTCAGGGTGGACGGGTATTCCCGTCGGCAAGATGATGAAGGATGAGATCGCCACCATCCTGTTGCTGCAGGGTATGCTGGGCAATAGAGTAATTGGGCAGCCTCACGCTCTCGACGTCATCAGCCAGCGAATTCAAACCTCCCGCGCCAGCCTCGATGACCCCAATAAGCCGGTTGGCGTCTTCATGCTCGTCGGGCCAAGTGGTGTTGGCAAAACCGAGACAGCGCTGGCTTTGTCTGATCTTCTCTATGGTGGAGAGCACAACTTAATTACCATCAACATGTCGGAATTTCAGGAGGCGCATACGGTCTCCACCTTGAAAGGATCGCCTCCGGGATATGTCGGCTACGGCGAAGGCGGAGTTTTAACTGAAGCCGTGCGTCGGCGTCCGTATTCCGTCGTATTGTTGGACGAGGTCGAGAAAGCCCATCCTGACGTGCTGGAACTGTTCTACCAGGTCTTTGACAAAGGAATGATGGAAGACGGAGAGGGCCGACAGATTGATTTCAAGAACAACATCATGATCTTGACGACGAACGCGTGCACGGATCAGATGATGAAGCTATGCGCGGATCCTGAGACCGCACCCAGCCCGCAAGCTCTGGTTCAGGCGCTTAAGCCAGAGTTGAACAAGATTTTCAAACCGGCGTTCCTTGGCCGCATGGTAGTGGTTCCTTATTATCCGATACGAGACGAAGCGTTGAAGAAAATCATCGTCCTCAAATTGAACAAGATTCAGCGTCGGATTCAGGAAAACCACAAGATCAGCTTGACTTATGAGGATGCGCTAATTGATGAGGTCGCGCGTCGTTGCACGGAAGTCGAGAGCGGCGCCCGAAACGTGGACAATATTCTGACCAATTCCCTGCTGCCGGACATCTCGCGACAGTTGCTGGGTCGCATGGCAGAAGGCGAGAAGCTGAAGTCAATTCATGTGGGCATTGGTGAAGAGGGGCAGTTCGCGTACTCATAGCGTGATCTGTTCCTGAGGCTTTTTTCTCATTGTTTAGAGGGTGGAGTATGTCGGGTAACAAAACTCCTGGTCCTGTGTGCCAGGTGGCAAACCCGGTTGAGATCGATGAAGGCACCGTGTGCGTTGCCGCCTCGGCCTTACCGGGAGCCACTTGTTCCGAGCAAAATTCGGCATTGCCTTACTCCGGACTTGTTGTGATGGAAATGAGCCGTCCCGGCACGCCTCAGGGGCCGACGGCAAATCCGGCGTCGGCTCTTCCGGAACTCGGAGCGCTCAGCGCGCGGTATGAGTCGAGCGGCAACCCGGGAGCGATCGGCTACGACAGCACCGGTGGATGGAGCTACGGAACATATCAACTTGCAACAATCCCCGGCACATTTGACGACTTTATGGATTTCTTGCAGGTGAGGAGTCCGGAGCTAGCTAAAGCCCTTGACGAGGCCGGGGGGCCTGATGCAGCAACGAAGGGTACCAAGAAATTTCGCGCAGCCTGGGTCAAGCTCGCGCACGACGACGGCATAACTTTCAAGCAGGCGCAACACGACTTCATAAAGACGACTCTCTACGACCGGCAGGTAGCCAAGCTCAAGGAAAATTTCGGGATTGATGTAAATCAGCGATCCAGGGCTTTTCAGAATGTCGTTTGGTCCATGGCAGTTCAGCACGGTAACGGAACACAGACTATCTTCAAGAATGCCTTGAAAAATACCAAAGCAAACGGAGTTGATGACGCAGAGGTGATTGTCCTTCTCTGTGCAGAGCGCTCAAAGGTGAATATCTACTTCGCGAGTTCGACGAAGACCGTGCAGGCGGCTGTCAAGAAGAGATTTCAGCAGGAAGAGCGAGATGCGCTAAGAATGCTGCAGCGGGAATTGGCAGCAACAAGGCTCTCAGCAAGTGGTGCGCCGCATTAGCATTCATGAGCCATTGAGGCAACACGATTAGCCATGTCATTGGCATTTCTATTACTAACCATGGCAGTAGCGAGCTGCTCCCTTCCGGGTAGCGCTGTAGGAAAGTATGTTAAGAAAGGCGGAAATTTTCTCCAGATCGAGCAGACAAAAGACGGCGAGGTCTCAGTCAGCTTATCTGGCAGCTACCACATGAACACCTGCGATGTGCAAACAGGTACGCTGAAGGTGGAGAACTGCGAGGTCACGTATATCGACCAGGACAGTAATTGTCGCATTCGTGTAACTCTTCAGGAGCAAACGGCTGGAGTCGAGCAACGCGGTGACTGCGGGTGTGGACTAAATGTTAACTTGTCTGGCGTATACCGAAAACAATCCAGCACTCCTGGGAAGAAGCCCGTCAACTAGCACCAATGTGGAATTTGAGTAAAGCTCTTGGAGTGGTCGCGTAATTTTTAGTTTGCCTTAGTGAGAGACTAATAGGTCGTATGCCCTACACACAGCAAAACAGGCTGATCGCGATCGAAACGCCTCTAGGCGCGGATGCTCTCCTGTTGCAAGGGTTTACGGGCCATGAAGCCATTTCACAGATCTTCAAGTTCGATCTCGACCTGCTGTCTGAGAATCATAGCATCGCCTTCAAGGATATTGTTGGCAAGAACGTGACAATACGGGTTACGTTAGCCCACGACTCCGAACGCTACTTCAATGGATTCGTAAGCCGATTTGCTCAGAGCGGTTCCGACGCGCGTTTCACCCATTACCAGATGGAGGTGGTGCCCTGGCTCTGGTTCCTTACCCGAATCGCTGACTGCCGCATATTCCAAGAAAAGACCATTCCGGACATCATCAAGGCGGTGTTTGGCTCTCGCGGTTTCAAGGATTACAAGTTTTCACTGACTTCAACTTACGAGCCACGCGAGTACTGTGTCCAATACAGAGAAACAGACTTCAATTTCGTGTCACGTTTGATGGAGCAGTACGGGATTTTTTATTTCTTCGAACATGAAAATGGCAAGCACACCTTGGTATTGGCCGACTCTGAGAGTGTGCACCAATCTTGTCCCGAGCAAGCGACGGCTCACTACAATCTTACGGTCGGTGATTTGGACGCGGACGACGTTATCACGGGCTGGCATATGGAGCAGGAGTTGCGGACCGGCAAGTACTCCTTGACCGATTACAATTTCGAAACGCCCAGTGCGAACCTGATGTCGAACGAGCCTACCGTCGTGAATGTCGGCGGCAACAGCGCATTCGAGATCTACGATTATCCGGGCGAGTATTTGAACAAATCACAGGGCAAGAATCTGGCGGCGATTCGAATGCAGGAGGAGGAGGCAGATCATCTGGTGGTCAGCGGATCCAGCGTCTGCCGGGCGTTTACTAGTGGGTACAAGTTCGACCTCCAGGATCACTACCGGGACGACATGAATGCTTCCTATATTTTGACCGAGGTTCAGCACATTGCCTCAGTGGAGGGGAGCTATACGGTGGGCGACGAGGCCACTGGCGAACACTACTCGAACCATTTCAACTGCATGCCCGCTAGCGTCTCTTTCCGTCCGCCCAGAAAGACCCCTGAACCCTTTGTCCAGGGCCCCCAAACTGCTTTAGTTGTCGGCAAGTCCGGTGAAGAGATCTGGGTGGACAAATATGGGCGTATCAAGGTGCAATTCTATTGGGATCGGCTAGGACAGAAGGACGAAAAGAGCTCGTGCTGGATTCGCGTCTCGCAGCCTTGGGCGGGAGCAGGATGGGGCGCGATGTGGATCCCGCGCATGGGCCAGGAAGTGATCGTCGACTTTCTGGAAGGTGATCCGGACCGTCCGCTCATTACGGGCCGGGTGTACAACGCCGACGAAATTGTTCCGTATCCCTTGCCGGACCACCAAACTGTCAGTACCTTTAAGTCCCGCAGTTCGAAGGGTGGCGGCAGCGCTAATTATAACGAGATCCGCTTTGAGGATAAGATGGGCAGCGAGCAGATCTTCATCAACGCCGAGAAGGACATGGACCTGCGGGTCGAGAATGACTCGCGCGAGTACGTGAAGAACGACCGCCACCTGATCGTGCACAACAATCAGCAAGAATTGGTGGAGGCCGACAAACATGGACACGTCAAGGGGAAGCACAATGAGGCCATTGATGGCGATATGTCGCTACAGGTGGGCGGCGATGTGAAGGAGCAAGTCGGAGGCGGCACGTCGCTCCAAGTCGGCAAGTCGGTGGACGAAAAGGTGGGACAGGATTGGGCCAGAGAAGTCGTTCAGACCATCCATATTAAAGCTGGCATGTCACTCATCCTCGAGGCTGGGATGGAGCTTTCCTTAAAAGGCCCAGGAGGTTTTGTGGATATCGGGCCGGCAGGAGTAACGATTCAGGGCACCATGGTCTTGATCAACAGTGGCGGTTCGGCCGGATCCGGTCCTGGCGCCAGCCCGCAATCTCCTGACGCACCCAAGGATCCCGACACCGCCGATGACGGCACCAAGTTCAGTAAGTTGAGCTAGAGAATACGATATGCCTCCAGCAGCACGCATAACCGACCCGACAACGCACGGCGCACCGCTCGCGCCTGGGCCCGGAAGTGCAAACGTCCTAATCGGCAATCTCTCGCCCTGGCGCGCCATGATTGACCAGCACGCATGCCCGGCGGTCAGCGTAAGCGGTGCAGATGGCGTCGGCTCGGTGCTAATGGGCAGTCCAACGGTTCTCATCAACAACATGATGGCGTGCCGGCTGGGCGATATCGTGGTCGAAAAACCCGGCCTTGCGATGGGGCCAATGGACCCCATCATGATGGGCGAGATGACCGTGATAATTGGCGAAGTGGGAATGGGCTCCCCGGTTGTGGTTACGCCGATGCCACCGCTGGTCGCGCTAGCTCAGGCAATGAGTGGTTCGGCCTCAACTGCGGCGCAGTCACTGGCGCAGGCGGCACAGGATGGAACTCCATTTATCGAGCCCTGCCCAGGTTGAGAAGCATTATCTGAAGCGGCAGGTCCTGCCGCCTGAAGGTTTCGGCCCAACGATGCTCAAACCGTACTTTAGGTCGATAGGCTGGGCATTCTGTGGCGGCTGGAAAACGGAACCGAAGGAAGTTGGACGTGATGTTGTGCTGATTTCGCCTGGGGAACTCGAACTGTGCGCTTAGTCTTGGAGATACAGAGCGGTTCCTCACTCGGACGAAGCATCACCGTGGAGCGCGGCCATTCCGTCCGCGTCGGAAGAACGCCGCTGGCGGACTTCGTTGTGGCGAGTGATCCGCATATGTCCGGAGTTCACTTTGTGATCGAGTGTGATAACAATGGCTGCATACTACGCGACCCGGGCAGCAGCAACGGAACCTTGGTCAACGGACGCAGAGTCACTACCACCCTGCTGGCCAACGGCGATATGTTGATCGCCGGCGAGACTACATTCTCAGTGCGGGTTATGGACGATAAGCCGGAAACACCTCCGGTGGCGGCGGAGCCCGTGACCTCCACGCCACAGGAGCGGCAGAAAGTGCTGCTCAGCTTGTTGCGGGAGGAATTTCAGCCACTCTACGCATTGCTCGATGCGGCCATTGAGCCGGAGGTGCTGAAAGTCCTGTTTGAATCGAAAGAACAATACCTGTCGCTGTATGAAGGCCCGCAAGGCGCGCAGCTTACTCACTTCGCCCCTTACGTCGTGCGCCTGCCGAAAGAATCCTCCCTGCTGGAGGTTCTGGTGGAGAAGGGCTGGGGTAAGAGCTGGGGGGGGTACCTGACCTCCCGGGAGCAATTGGAAACACTGCGGCAGCACTTTCGCCACTTTCTGATGGTGCAGATGCCGGACCGGAAGCAAGTGTATTTTCGGTTTTACGATCCTCGAGTTTTGCGCGTCTTCCTGCCGACGTGCACCGCCGACGAGGTCAAGCAATTCTTTGGGCCTGTTAAGCAGTATCTGATGGAGGACGAGAAACCGGATAAGCTGTTGCAGTTTGCCAGCACGGATCGCGGCGCCGAAAAGAAGGTAGTTGACTTGTCGCAAGCTGCGATGGTCGAGGAGAAACGGCCCCCATCGTCGCCCGGAACCCCGACGCTGACGTGGCTGGAAAAGCCGATGCCCTGATCAGCCGCGGTAAAAGAAGCCATGTTGAAGATCCGTAAGGAACAAGTTGAGGGCCTTAGGCAACTCGCAGTGCAGGACTTTGTGAACCGAATGATCACGCACGTAGGAAAGTTCTTTCCACAGCAGTCTGCCGCTCTCGGCGAAGCGACAACCCGGGAAACAATTGGGTACGGCATCAACCGCGCAAGAAGCTATGGCATCGTGGCAGAACGCGATGTTTGCAAATACATTGATCTGACGGTCGTCTTTGGTCGAGATTTCGACAGAGACAAAAAGCTGCCATGGGCGCGCAGCGTACTTGAGGACCGGACACTCAGAGGACCGAGCGACCGAACCGATCGCCTGTACAAGGCGGCAATGGAAAATTTACGCAACCGATAGCAATAGATGGCAAACGGTCCTTCCAGCTTCGGCACAGACCCAACCGACGAGGCGCCAACTTCCAGTGGCGGTTTAGACAGCGGCGCTCCGGCGAATTCCAGCCCTGAAGGGGGCGCCAATCTGCCCGGCGGGTTTCCTGAGCAATCGGACGCCAATCTTTCCGCCGCCGAGACTAACGCCAACGCCTGCTTCAGCACAGACCCAATCGCCGGGGTGACAACGCAGTGCCCACCGCCGACAGGCTTCAAGATAGAGGGTGACGATGACTTTCGCAAGAAAACAACCGAGTGTCTGGCCAAGATCGGGAAGACACCTAGCGGAGCAAAGATGCTGAAGGCTATCGGAGATAGTGGCCAAACTGTCACAATCAAGAAGACATCGGGTGGTAACGGCGCTGGGCCGACCGATAAATCGAAGGCGCAACCAATGGCGGACGGCAGTCCAGGCGCAGGTAGTGGTTCGACGGTTTACTTCAATCCGGACAAACCGCAGATTGGCGACGGGAGTGAAGACTGGATGAAACGCCCCGCGTGTGTCGGGTTAGCGCATGAACTTGTGCACGCCTACCATAATGCCAATGGAACCAATGACTTCACGTCGAAAGGGGAGGATCTAGCCGTGGGGGTGCCACCGTATGACAAAGAGCCGGTCAGCGAGAATACGATCCGTTCTGAGTGGGATCCGAAGCAACCTGCCAGAACTCACTATTAGGGCAATCACTGCCACCTTAGTAGCATTGCAGCTCGTATGCCAACTGAGTCAAACATCGCCCCTAGAGGCACAGAACAGGAGATATGGCGGTATTGGGACATCAACTATGAGTTCAGTAAACGTTGATATTCACGCAGCTATTTCGAAGTCAGTCGAACGATTGGAGATCTCTTATGTGCTTGAGAATCGGTCGTCCGAAGATGTTTATATTCTGGACGCTCTGTTCCGTATGGAGCATGGAGCAATCGTTCTTGATCCGTCATTGGCGTACACGATCGTGGAGAACGACCTGCTCGTTCTCTTTCGTGGTGTGGTCCGCATACCGCACGGTATCCAAGTAGAAATCCCAGAGATGCCACTTGCTCGCTTACTAAAAGCAGGGCAGAAAGCCAAAGGCGAGATCATCTCACCCCTGCCGCTTCATTATCACAACCCGTACCACTGGCCGGAGGGAGAGAAGACCCTGTATACTCGGAGAATTTGCGTACGTATAGGGTACGTGCCTGCGGGCGGTATCCAAGCTCCGCCACAGGCGCGAAAGGTGAACTCCACCAACTTATACCGTCTTTCATACCGCGAAGTTGTGGAAGGACAGAATTTCTCTGAAACTGGCATCCAAGCTACGGACGTTCACATACTACAACAGCCCTGAATAGCGAGTGGCTAGGCGTGTGACCGACGCAAGTGTTTCAAGCGTCGGGGATCCTGGGGTGGTGGGTGGCCCTCCCAATTGTTTCGAACGTGAAGGCCCCTGAGGGTGGTCCGTCCACGCTTCTTTTGCTTGGGCGGGATCTTTTCTCACACCACTGGCACAGCCGACGGCGCGTACTTACGGCCTTACCTGATACTGAGGTAGAGAAATGCCCGACCTACACAGAATCAAGCGCGAGCTTGGCGAACTGCTTAGTCGTCCGCAGTATTCCAACCTGTTCAGCCGCCGGAATCAGTTCTCCAACAAGCCCGCTGCGACGCCGGCAAGCCTGGCGGCGGAAACGACGGATTTGATCATGCGGAACAATCCCTTTGTTGATCCCGTCGAAGTACTGGAACTTATGGGCGGTGGATTGCAGTTGTACCGTGCATACGACGGCGTAAGCCACCAAACGGCGTTGACTCTGGGCCGATCATGGATGGAACGATCGGTGGTCGAGACGGTCTGGTCTGCTACGGAACGGTGGAGCGGGCAAGAGCGCGAGCGACTGTTCATGGAATTCCTGCAATCCGCGAACTTTATCCATCCGCAGTGGAACAAGATGACCGAGATCGCTTGCATGGAAGTATGGGCGGGTTCGCGAGTGGTCGTGATCAGGGGCCGGGGCAACTGGAGGGCGATGCGCTCACAACCTGGCAAGCCGCTGACTCCCAACGTCACCAGCCCGGAAGACGTTATCGATCTGCTGCGCATGGTGCCCATTCAAGGCACCTTTCAGTGCATTGTGCCGTTGTACAACGACATGTGGGTGCGCGGCGTACCAAGAGGCAGTGCGCATTGGCCACTCCTCACATAGCGCTGGAAGAAGGCGTCTTGCTCGTCCGAGGCGCCGCGTCCTGGCGCAGCGTTTTGCAGCGCACCCTGTGTCAAGCCCTGGGGAACAACACGAGTGATGAAGTTTGGCAATCCCTCTATCGCGGGCCAGCCAAAAGCGATTCCTGTGCCAACTCTATCATCCAAGTCCCGGGCCTTCTGCTCATCTCCGGTGTGGAGATTGAGCTGCACCGTGTACCGCACGCCATTCGATTTCCACTCAATCGCGGGGGATGGATGAACACGAGCCTCCACAAGTTGTCCCCTTGTAACGTCCCTGCGCATCTTTACCGATCTTCACCATCTCCGGAAATGAGAGCTGCCCGCCTCGTTTAGCACGAAAGATACCCAAGGTACATGCATTTGCGCCGTCGCAATCGGAGTCGGATTCTAGGCGAATCGATACGGGTCCGCATTTCCTGAGGCGCTGGCATATACGGTGTCCTCCCCTAGACTAATGGCGGCAAGTGGCTGGGTAGCAGCATAGGTACTTGCGTTTGTTCCTTCAATTCAGTCAGGGCGGGGAGCAAACACGGCAGCAGGCGTCTTGGCCTGCTGGCCAAGCAAGTACGGCGCAAGTAGGAGGAGCAGGAATGTCAGTCGAGTTCTCCGACGTAGCACCCGACGGGTTGCCCCAACGAGCGGGCGAATATTTCGGCTATTCACTGCCCGAGCCAGACCCCACGTGGCTGGCCGGTCAACCCGACGCCGGCACGGATCCGCTCGTGCTTTGTCCCTTTGTCCTCGGTATTACATGCGCCAGGGGTGCTTCGGCGCTTCCCCTCCAGCATTGGATGATCAGGTTACCGACATGCTGACTTGCGTTGGACCGCCCGACATGATCGCCACGGGCTCAGCTTCCGTTATGAGTGGTTACTGTCGGCAGCACGGATCGGAGATACCACGGCCCACGGAGGAATCATCATCCTGGGGAGCTTACGGTGATGATTGGGGGATGAGGTCCTGGGGAAACCCGAATTACCATCATAATTGCGAAATGTGGGTTACCCTACATCCACAGTACAAAATCGTTCGCGGTTTTCTCGTCGTTAATGACTGTATCTTCAATGTCTTTAGCCCAGGATGGAGCGTAGCGGAATCCTCGGAAGCGTGCCCAGACCCTCTCATCAGCAATTACCGCGGTCCGAGCCATCATTATTGCGACGGAAAGTAGCTAGCCCCCCGGCTCTGCCGGGGAGGCAGTAAAAGTTTGATATTTTCGGGAGTGTGCTTCACCCCCGTTACTGTTACGTGCCATGAATCATGCGGCACTCCGCATTCTTGTTTTTGACTTTCCGGTTGCGATCAGGCCCCTTTGAGGGGCCCGCAACCGTAAAGCCTCCGGCTTTGCCGGAGGATATTTACTTTCCTGGGGGCACGCCGCAACGCAAGAACTGGCTGAGAAAGCAGCAGAGAACGAGCTTAACGCAGATCAGCGTCTTCGAGAGGCACAGTCGTCACGCGCCGGGCGGTCGCGTAGAATCAGGCTCAGCCATCAGCGGGCAGCAGGTTTGTCGGCAGGAGATACAACCCATCCCCACGAAGCCATACCCAGGGCTCGGGCTTGCTGTCCGGCCTTGTTGAAGTCCAAAATCGCCTGGTCGACTTGCGCGTTCGTAACGTTGCTACTTGGTAGCTTCTGTTTCTTCATCAAGTCCTCCACGGCGGATTGTTTTTGGTCCATATTATATTTTATCGGCTACGCCGCCTCCACGAGTCGTCAATACAAATGCTGTTCTTATGTCTAAGGGAGGTACATCATCGGGATATCGACAGTACTGTCTATGTGCTGGTTAAACCACCCCATGTTCCGTAGTTGCGGCGCTGGAAACGCAGGATCATTGACCACCAGCTTACCGCCAGAATCTACGCCGGTGACCACGATGATGTGGGGCGCGCCGTTCCAATCGCCAGCGGCCCAACTTGGCCCGAAGTTCTTGAGCAAGTTATCGATAAAGGTCCAGTCGTATGATTGATTTACTTGCGGAATCGTCTGCAAACCGGCTTCCTTCGCCAGGTCGATAAATTGGGCGGCTGTAATCCCACTGTCAGCCAGATACTGAGGATCCATCGGATCCGCGCATTGTTGTTTGTAGCCGAACAGCATTCGAACGGAAGCATGCCAGCAAGCCATCGGTTTCTCTTGTTGAATGAGCGGTACGCTGTCCAGAAACATATAGGAACTTCCTTTCTTCCGGGGTTTCCATTTTGGCCCCCGATTGTCATTCAAATCCAGGATCTCCCATTCTTGCCACCATCGATTTTATGGCTCTGCACAACAATCTGACGAAGGGCGCATTTTAGGCGGCTTTCTGGAAAGCAACGAATTCGGTTTTGGTGGCGGCCAGCCGTTGCGCCTTCAAGAGCAGATATGTCAGATCGCGGTAGCCGCGACCGCGGCGCAATAGCGCTTTGATGTTTCCATTTACCGCCTCCACGACGCCCAGCGGTACCTTGATCCGGCAGTAGTTCAAGATTCCCTCCAGGTGTCCAGCAACATTTGCGCCAGCTTCTCCATGGGTTTGAGCCGCTGCCAGCGCAACTGGTCGATCCAGCTTTTCAGGTAGCGCAGCATGGCTCCCTCGTAGGTGTAGCTCCACAGCCGGCCCAAGCTTTCTTTTAGCAGATACGCCTTCATTACCCGCCGGTTCAACGCGAACAGGGCGTTGAGCTGGCGTTTCTTGTGCGTGTTCAGATGCACCCAGCGCGACAGCAACAACCAGCGCTTGCCCTTCACCACCTCCCGCGCCGCGCCCCCTTTGCGAAAGAATTCCGCTCGGCGTACTTCATCCACCGCTGCTCCGGCATGCTGCATGATATGGAACTTGTCATACACCATCCAGCACTGCGGCAACCACTGCTCGATGCTCTGCCGGAACGGCTCCCACATGTCCACACAGGCCGCCCGGATCGCGCCACGTTGCAAGGCGCTCAAGGGCAATGTCTATCTCAAGACAGCTTTGGTGGAGGCTGCCAATGGCGCCGCCAAAGCCAAAGGCACTTACCTGAGGGACAAATTTTACCGTCTCAAGGCCCGGCGCGGGTAGGTCGCGGATGAGTTTGGCTTCATCAACCACCGGCATTCCCATAGTGTCTCCATCATTGCAGTTGCGGGGTTTGAGACCGGATGTGTGGAATGATAAACCCGAGAACGAAGATCGTACACACGAACCTTCGAAAGCGCACAGTCTGGACCTGGTTAAGCCCTGCGCTGAGCCCGCCGCAAACGAATCGCGGGCAGGGGTCACCTGTGGGAGGAACTCAATGGCCGCTCGAGACGCCGAAGCTGTACTCGCGTCTAATTCATCGGGCTCGACGGCCACTATCGACCCGAAGCGGGACCACGGCGAGCCTAAGCTGGAATCTGGTTGGCGGCAACCTCAGCGTAAACTCCTCCCGTGGATTGTAGTACCCGGAGCGTTTGATAGCCCTTCGACCGGGCTGGTGGTGTTGTTCGACGGGCAAAGCACTACCCCCGAAAACGCTGTCGTCGTCTTGGAAAAAGTACCAACCTCCTTCATCGACCAATTCTGCCAGAGCTTTTCTGGATCCGGCTCGTCGTCCCCGGTGTCGTCAAAACAGACTCGATCAGTTGGGGGATGGGCGTGAATCCCTGCGCCTAGCCACTTCTCGCTCACCATAGGCCTTCCCGCAAGGCAGGTTGCTGAGCTTGCGACGAAGGCGCTTATAGCAAAGATCTTCGCCCGCTGGCATGGACTAATGAGTGACACTGGGTGCACAGCGTAATCAAGTTCTGCTCTGAATCATCTCCGCCATGACTTCGCAGCCGCTGGTGATGGACTTCAAGGCTCGAGGTGGCGCCGCAGAGTTGACATTTCCATCCGTCGCGGCGCAACACCTGCTCATGAAGTCTGGCGTACGTTTCTGCTTCGAGTCGGATGCGAGGACGTTTGGGTGCAATATGGGTCACGATGCCTTCTCAGTAACTTGGCGCAAAAATGTGTGTCTTTCTTCGCCAGGCAGGAACTTGAAAAGCCGCACAATCGACTGCAAAAGCACTTCGGGATTCCCGTTGTCGAGATTCGCCCCTGCCAGGAAATCCGCGCAGATCATCTCCAGGCAGTAGCCTCGAGACTTGTCCGAGCCCAGCATTAAGGCCGCGGTCTCGATCGCCTGCTCGATGACCGGGATCTGGCTCTGATAGACCTTGAAAAAGATTAGCTCCGAAGGCTCGCTGTCCTTGCCCGTAAGCTCTTTCTCCACTTCCCGCTGGAACTCCGCCTTGGGCATCTGCCTGGCTTTGTGCAACCAGGTTGCACTTTCGAAGTGCTGACCCTGCCTCCGTGCCAGCTTGGCCAACTCCAGTCCCCTGGTCCACCCCACCTGTTTCAGCTCCTTCCGCACCTGGGGTGGAAGCTGTTCGTGAATCGACATCAGGTAATAGGCCTTCCTTCTGGACTCCGGGAACCGCCGCTCCAGGAATTCATCGAACGACTTCAGATTCTCCAGCCGCCAGTACTGGCCGGCCCGCACTTCGCACAGGTACTTGCCCAATTCCACGAACCTGGTATCACGCTCGTTCTCATGCCGTGCCTCCCAGGCCAGGATCGCGTCGATCCTGCTCAGCACCAACTCGGCACGGCGGCGATTGAGTTTAGGCGGCATAGGCGGATTTTTAGTAAGCAAGTTCGTCAAACAGACCAAGATCAACTCCCGGCTTGCGGATCAGCCCAGCTTCAACCAGATCACGCTGGTCGAGACAGAGCCCGAGGAAGGGACAGGTGGTGCACGGGTTCTGGGGGAAGCGGATGCCGCTGTGCGGCAGGAAGAGTCCCGACTCAATCCTGCGGACCGTGTCGTCG
>Ga0181526_10000524_pt1 | contig 40410 bp, 28 predicted proteins | sample PEATcosm2014_Bin_35_FD_119750 | JGI IMG/M metagenome (GOLD analysis project Ga0181526, IMG submission 119750) | Peatland microbial communities from MTU Mesocosm Facility, Houghton, MI, USA - PEATcosm2014_Bin06_30_metaG | ecosystem: Environmental > Terrestrial > Soil > Wetlands > Peat | place...
CGTCGGAGTCGGCGACGGCGACGGCGTGGGCGTCGGCGACGGTGTCGGCGAGGGTGTCGGGGTCGGCGAAGGCGTCGGGGTCGGCGACGGCGTGGGCGAAGGCGTCGGAGTCGGCGACGGCGTCGGCGTTGGCGACGGCGAGGGTGTCGGCGAGGGTGTCGGGGTCGGCGAAGGCGTCGGCGTGGGCGACGGCGTCGGCGTGGGCGTGGGCGTCGGGGTCGCCGACGGCGTCGGGGTCGGCGTAGGAACGGCCGTGGCGGTCGGCGTAGGCGACGGTGTGGGCGTCGGCGAGGGCGTGGGCGTCGGCGAGGGCGTAGTCGTGGGCGACGGCGTAGGCGTCGGCGACGGCGTGGGCGTCGGCGAGGGCGTCGGCGACGGCGTGTGTGTCGGCGTGGGCGACGGCGTGGGCGTCGGCGAGGGCGTCGGCGAGGGCGTCGGAGTCGGCGAGGGCGTATGGGTCGGCGTGGGCGACGGCGTGGGCGTCGGGGCCGTTGTCGGCGTGGGCGTCGCCGACGGCGTGGGCGACGGCGAGGGAGAAGGCGACGGGGATGGGGACGGGGACGGCGAGGGCGTCGGCGTATGCGTGGGCGTGGGCGTCGCCGTCGGGGACGGGGTCGGCGTCGGCGAAGGCGTCGGGGTCGGCGTCGGCAGGTACACCAGGTTGAAGGACGGCCCGGACCTGTTCGCGAGCACGGCATTCAGCGAGTTGTTCGTGTAGAAGCTCGATTGGCCCGGCAGAACCTGCACGGCCTCGGTCGAGGGGGCCGCGAGCGACAGCTGGACGCCCACGTAATAGGTCGTCCCGCCGGGTACCTTGAGCTGGGGCGCGAACGGGAACTGGTTCGGGGGGAGCGAGTCCGCGACAACCACGGAATTGGGCATGCCCCCGGTCGCGGGGTACCAGAGCAGCGTGGTCCCCGTCATGGAATCAATCGTGTAGGTGCGCTGGCGCTGGATCGTCGCGATCTCGTTTGCCGAGATTTGATTGCTGGGCGACTGGCCCGAGATGTTCGCCAGCGTGTCGGAGAGAGTGAGCGTGTACTGGTTCGGCCCCGTCACGGCCACCCCGATGATGGGGGTGCCGTTGTTGCCGAGATTGGGATAGGGCATCTGCAGGAAGTCACCCGCCTCGGGCACGAGATTGTCCGGCGGAGTCGGCGGGGGCAGTTGCACGACCACGAAATTCTGCGACAGGGGGCCCGCCTGTGTCTGGGCGGTCCCGCCGACGTTGATCCGGTAGAAGAAGCCCGCGTAGCCGCTGCCTCCCGCCGTCATAAAGTTGCTGTGCAGCAGGTCCTGGGCTCTGGCCATCTCGCGCGACATGTGCTCGAACACATACCTGCCCTTGACCGTCGTGTCGTCGATGGCCGTCGTCTTGGTCGTGCTGACGACGCCGTTCACCAGGAATGCGACGACAGCCACCATCAGGATGCATGCGACGGTGAGCGCAACCGCCATCTCGACCAGCGTCATTCCCTGCAAATTGTCCGACGCGACAGCTCCCTTGGCCTGTCCGGACTTGTTTTCCTGGGAATTCATCGGCTGCGCCTCCTCACGGCCTCTCGGGCCCGTGTCCCGGGGTATGCGCTTCGCCGGAAAACACCCCAATTGTAAAACCCCGATCAAAGCATGCGCCGCTCTGGCCGGCGCAGGTTCCCTGCTTTAGCTCGGTTTTCATGAGGTGCAAAATCGGCGGATCGAGTGGAAAAGTTGGAATTTGGCTCTGCAGTTGCATTGCAGGAGGCTCCGCCTTTCAACCGAATACAACGTCAAAGAATCGTAATACGTATGTTCCGCACTTTATGCATCTCCTTTGCGCATGGAGGGCCATAAAAGGAGGGAAATAGTGGCACCAGGCAGCCGGGCGTTTTGGCGCAGAAATGACTGGCCGATAGGGCGGCATGGCGTCCATCCCAGCGTTTCAGCCCCGCGAGAAGTCGGCGAGAACCAGAGGTTGCCGGGGTTTGCAGTGGCGCCCGCTGCCCGGGAGGAGACCAGCCGAGCCCCTTGGCAGCGTGCGACCCTCCCGGCGGTGCCACACCGGATCCTGGCGATTCAACCGCAGCGGACCGGCCGGCGCTCCTAATCGTCGGGCGGGGGCGTCGGGGTGGGCGTCGGTGAAGGCGTCGGGGTCACCGTCGGCGTAGGCGTAGGTGACGGAGTCGGAGTCGGCGTAGGCGTCGGCGTCATAGTTGGCGTCGGCGTCGGCGAGGGTGTCGGAGTGGGCGAAGGCGTCGGCGATGGCGTCGGTGTCGGCGTGGGCGACGGAGTCGGCGAGGGCGTCGGCGACGGGGTAGGCGTCGGCGAAGGCGTGTGGGTCGGTGTCGGCGACGGCGTCGGCGTTGGCGAGGGAGTCGGCGTTGGCGACGGTGTCGGCGAGGGAGTAGGCGTCGGCGAGGGCGTTAGCGTCGGCGTCGGCGTGGGCGTCGGCGACGGCGTGGGTGTGGGCGTGGGTGTCGGCGACGGCGACGGTGTCGGCGTGGGAGACGGCGTGCCCGTGCCGGTCCCTGTCGGCGTCGGCGACGGCGTGGGTGTGGACGTCGGACTCGGTGTCGGCGACGGCGTCAGCGTCGGCGACGGCGTGGGCGTGGGAGAGGGCGTTAGCGTCGGCGATGGAGTCGGTGTCGGCGACGGCGTCAGTGTCGGCGACGGCGTCGGCGTGGGCGAGGGCGTCGGCGAGGGCGTGTGCGTCGGAGTTGGCGACGGCGTCGGCGTCGGGGTCGGACCCGATGTCGGCGTCGGCGTGTGCGTCGGGGTCGGCGAAGGCGACGGCGACGGGGACGGGGACGGCGACGGCGATGGGGTCGGCGTGGGCGAGGGCGAGGGCGTCGGTGTGGCGGTCGGCGTCGGCGTCGGCGTGGGCGAGGGCGTCGGCGTGGGCGTCGGCAGGTAAACCAGGTTGAAGGACGGGCCGGACTTGTTCGCGAACACCGCGTTCAGCGTGTTGTTTGTGTAGAAGCTCGCCTGGCCCGGGAGGACCTGGACGCCGTCCGAGGCGGGAGCCGTGAGCGACAGCTTGACCCCGACATACACGGCGGTCCCGCTTCCGGCTACCTTGGGCTGCGGCACGAACGGGAATTGGAACGCCGGCAGGGTGTCCGCGACGACCATGGAGGTGGGCAGACTCCCGGTCGCCGGGTACCAAAGCAGGGTGGTTCCCGTCATCGAGTCGATTGTGTAGGTGCGCTGCCGCTGGATAGTCGCCACCTCGTTTGCATCGACCTGGGCGCTCACCGGCTGCCCGGAAATGTTCGCAAGCGTATCCGAAAGCGTTAGCTGATATTGATTTGGGCCTATCACCGTTACCGCTACAATCGGGGTGCCGGTTGGTCCGAGATTGGGGTATGGCAGCTGAACGTAGTCACCGCCTTCCGGCACCAGGTCGTCCGGCGCCGTCGGGACTCCAAGCGTCACGACGATGTAGTTCTGGGAAAGCGGCGCCTGTTGGGTCGTCGGTGCCGCTCCACCGACATTGACGCGGTAGAAAAAGCCGGCATAGCCATTTCCGCTGGGCATCGTGAAGTTCGAGGTTGTCAGGTCCGCGGCCCTTGCCAGCTCCCGGGACATGTGCTCGAACACGTACCTCCCCTTGACCGTAGTGTCGTTGATCGACGTGGTCTTGGTCGTGCTGACGACGCCGTTGACAAGGAACGAGACGACCGCGACCATGAGGATGCAGGCGACGGTGAGCGCCACGGCCATCTCGACCAGGGTCATACCGCGCGGGGGCTTGTCCAAGCGGGCGCCGCGTTCGCGCAGACGGAAACGATTTGCAGGAGAGCTCATGAAGCGGACACTAATTTGCCTAGAGACCGGCCGACGGCGTCACCCGACAGCCTGCGAAAAGCCACGGCGAATGCGTTCCCGCGATCACCTTGGCCTTCTCGGCTGTAAAATTATGGCTAAAGTGAATTCGGCGCGATCCAGTCGCCGGCCCTTGTCTCATCGCGGATTTCATCAGCGGCAGTATGTTTTTTCCCAGTGATGGAGCCGAATTCGCCTGTCGTAACTGCATTGCAGGTGACTTGGCTGAAGGATGCAACCAAAACTTAAAAAAATCGTAATTCTTAACAATCGCCCGCCAAATGCAGCATCTTGGCCTCATTTTCACGCTGACTGTACTGGCGGTTAACATATGGGGACTGACCCTGGTTGCAGGGTCATATTGGCGCAATCGCTGGTTCGCACTAAGTGTTGGCCCATTATTTTGCGTTACAACTATTTATGCGATTGAATGCCACCATGGATTGGGTCCATCCCTCCCTGGCCTTGGCCTTCTATCCTCATTGCTGTCGGCAGGATTGATTTGGTTGAGCCTGGGAACTTGGGAACCTGCGTGGATCGGGCCCCGGGGAGTGGCCGTCCTGCGCGAATGGCGGGTCGAATTCGCTATCCGGCGGGTGCTTCCGTGCCTTGGCGTGGCCGGTGCGATCTTCCTATATGCAATGCTGTGGCGGTTCACCTATCCGAACATCGACGGCTCGTCGGAGAAGATCGCCGACCTTTCATTCATCTGCAGCTACTACACCGGCGAGAAGATTCCGGTGCCCGACGTCTGGTTCTATCCATACCCGTCGACCCAGTACTACAGCTTCCAGCACTATGCGGCGGCGTTGATGGGGAGGGTGCTGGTGATTCCCCCCGGTACCGCCTACAACGTCGGCTTCTGCCTGCTGATCGCGCTCGGCGGCGCAGCCTTCTCCGGCGCCGTTTTCATGGCCGCGAGGAAGTCCTGGGTGAGGGCGCTGGTCATAGCGGGATTCATCGTGGGAGGGATGGGAACGACCCTTTTCGTGCACCTGACCGACCGCGGGGTATCCCCGTGGACGAGCATGCGATTCATCGGGAGCGCCCCGATGGACAAACCCCCGGTCGGCACCTGGCTCAAGGCGTACCAGGACAAGTTTCCGCACATGGAGCTCCCCGGGGAGCCCTTCTCGTACTCGATCCAGCTGGGCGACTACCATGCCCCGCTCTCCGGCTATTATCTCATGGGGGTCTGCGCCATGGCGATGCTGCTCTGGTCCCGCCTTCGCCAAAGGAGGTACGCGGTCGTCGCGGGATGCACGCTCACCTGGACCCTTCTCGCCAACCCCTGGGTCCTGCCGCTCCACGGGATCGGCGTCGTTGCCTGGCTGGGGGCCAACCGTCGCGACTGGCGCCGCCTTGCGCCTTCCGTCGCGGCTGGCGCGGCGATCATCTGGCTGGCCGCATGGGTGTACCTGTCGGTGTTCACCGCCTCCGCAGCCGGCTACAACACGTCGCTGCGGCTGGTGGCGTGGAATCAGCACACGCCGCCGCTGGAATTCCTGCTCTTCATGCTTCCCTCGATCGGCCTGATCGCCCTGGGGCTCGTGTCCGGGAGCGCACGGGGCTGGAGGCTCGCGCTGCTCTGGCTCCTCCTCCTTCTCTTTTCAGAGTTCTTCTACGTAAAGGACATTTACGGGGGCGTGTACGAGCGGTTCAACACGACGCTGAAGTGGTGGCCCTGGGTGGCAGCCGGGACGCTGATGACGCTCGGGCCCTTCGTCCTCGAGCAGGCCAGGAGGCGCTGGGTCCGAATCGCGGGCGTGCTCTTCTGCCTTTACCCCTGCTTCTACGCCCTCGACCTGTGGGTGCCGATGCGCTACGGCCCCAAGGACTCGGTGGGGAAGATCGAGGGGACCTACTACCTGACGAAGGACGAGTTCCCGCGCCTCATGCTCGGGCGCCTAAAGGTGGAGAAGCCGGGGGTTGCCGTGGAGCGGCCCGACAAGGAGGGCGGGTTCGTCAACTCGTCGGTCATCCCCCTTTTCGCGGGCCAGCGCATGTGGCTCGGGTGGTACGGGCACGAGCTCCTGTGGAGGGCCTACAGCGAGGACGTGCACAGGCGCCATGAGCAGCTCTTCAGGCTCTTCGACGGCGACATGCCCGGCGCGGGCGAATGGCTTGTCGCTCAGGGAATCGACTACGTGCTCTGGTACCGCGACGGCGACACCCCGGAGCTCTGGGAGAAGGTCAACAGGACGATCGGGCCCAGGTACGTCTGGTGCGACATCCTCACCTATCCCGAAAACGGGCGCAGGGTCGGGTTCTGGAAGCGGGTGACCGCGCCGAGGCGCTGACCCCGCGCCCCCGGCGCCGGGTTCGTCACTGCTTCTGGCCCCACAGCCTGTCGAACGTGTGCAGGGCCGCTGCGACGACCTGGTCCATGTTCAGGTAGCGGTACTGCGCGAGGCGCCCGATGAACGTGACGCCCTGCTCGCGCTCGGCCAGCTCGCGGTAGCGCGCCGCGAGCGCGTCGCTCTCCTCCCCGGGAACGGGGTAGTTGGGGTCGCTCTCGCCCGGCCTGTACTCCGCGGGGAACTCCCGGACGAGGTTCGAGCAGGCGCTGACCTGGCCGGTGACGTGCTTCAGCTCCACGGTGCGCGTGAACGGCTCGGGCCCCGGGTAGTTCACCTGGAGCACCGGCTGGACGAACCCGCCGGCGGGAACCTGCTCCCGCGCGATCTCCTCCAGCTGGTAGCGCGCGGTCCGGTACGGCAGCGCGCCGTACCGGCATTCGAAATACTCGTCGAGCGGGCCCGAGTAGATCAGGTGGCGGTAGCGGACGAGCGGAAGGACCTCCCGGTAGTCGGTCTCGAGGCGCACCTCCGCCCCGGAGGCCTCGAGGATGGCCTCGAACATGGGATGGTAGCCGTCCCTGGGGAGCGCCTGGAACTCGTCGCGGAAATAGCGCTCATCCAGGCCGGTGTGTATCGGGATCCGGCGCGTGACGGAGGCGTCGAGCGCCTCGGCGGGCCGCCCCCACTGCTTCTGCGTGTAGCCCTTGTAGAAGAACTCGTAGAGCTCGACGCCGACTGCCGCGAGGATGGCCTCCTTTGAATTCGCCGGCGAGGCGATCGGCACCGCGCTCCGCGCGAGGTAGGCCTTGAAGTCATCCTCGGTCGCGGCCGGGTTGCGGGAAAACTGGCGGAATGTGCGCAGGTTTATCGGGAAGCTCCAGTACGTGCCGCCCGCGAAGACGTTCACCCGGTACTTCGCGTCGTTCCACTTGGTGAACCGGCTCAGGTAGGTGCGCACGAGCTCCGAGTTCGTGCGGAAGTAATGCGGCCCGTAGACGTGGAAGAAGAGGCCGTTGGCGTCCTTCCGGTCGTGGCAGTTGCCCCCGATGTGGTTGCGCCGCTCGACGACAAGGCAGCTCCTCCCCATGGAACCGAGGCGCTCGGCGAGGACCAATCCCGAGAGGCCGGCTCCGACGATTAGGAAGTCATAGCTGTCGCGCATTCACCTAATGCCCTAGTCTAAACAGGTCCCGATGCAACCGCAGTGCCTTGGGTACAAACCCCCACAGGCGCACGGTCGGGTGCCCCCCCATTCGGTCGCGAAAGTGGATCGGCACCTCCTCGAAGCCGGCCGGCTCGAGGAGGAGGGCCATGGCGATGTTGGCCAGGCTGAAGTCCGCCGGTATCCGCCTCGCCGTGGCCGCCGCTAGGGGCGCGTCGTAGAGGCGGAACGGGACGTTGGTGTCGTTCAGGCGCGTGCGCCGCGCGACCTTGAGCGAGGCGCGAAGCACCCGGCTGATGAACCTGCGGGCGGGGCCGTCGTCCCTCGTGATCCTCCTTCCGTAGATCGCCGGCGCGTTGCGGCGCCTCTCCCAGACGCGGGCAAAGCCGGCCGGATCGCACTGGCCGTCCGAGTCGATCTGAAAGAGGTAGGGCGCGCCCGTCTTGGCGGCCTCGATGTAGCCAGCGAGGCAGCTCTGGCCGTGGCCCCGGTTCGAATGGCGGTGGACGAGCAGCTCCGGCCAGGCGATGCCGGCGAGGCGGGTCGGGGTGGCATCGGTCGATCCGTCGTCGACCACGAGGATGGTGAACCGGCCGGCGCCGACGGTGCGCGCCAGCTCCTCGCGCCACTCGGTGAGGACCGGAACGATCGCGTCCTCCTCGTTGTAGACGGGAACGACCAGGACGAGTTCGGGGGGCGTCGAAGGCACTGGGGGATGGGCGCTTTGGCCGGACGGGGAGGCCGCCGGATCGTCGCAGCGAGGGGCGAGCTGAGGCAATGCCAAACCCGTTGGCGGGCCCCCGGGGGCGGCGCCGGGCGCGCCCGAGGCCGTCAGCGCGGGATCATCCAGGGCGCGTAGTAGGCCGCGACGTAGACGACCACGCAGACGGCGCCGAGTAGCACGAGCGAGTGCTTCAGCGTGAATCGGAGCAGGGAGCCCTCCTCGCCGACCATCCCGGTGGCGGCGCAGGCGACCACGAGCGACTGCGGCGAGATCATCTTTCCCACGACCCCCCCGCTCGCGTTGGCTGCGCCGGTCAGGAGCGGATTGATCCCGAGGCGCTCCGCGGCGGCCTTCTGGAGGCCGCCAAAGAGGACGTTGCTCGAGGTATCGGAGCCCGTGAGGAAGACGCCGAGCCAGCCGAGGGCCGGCGAGAGCAGCGGGAAGAGGCGGCCGGCTCCCGTGCACCAGATCCCGAGGCACACGGTCATGCCGGAGGCGTTCATCACGTAGGCGAGTGCCATGACGGCGGCGATCGTCGCGGCGGGGAAGCGCAGGTCGTAGACTGTCCGGCCCAGCAGCCGCGCGGTTTCGCCCGCGCCGAGGCCGCAGAGCGCGGCGGAGGCCAGGGCCGCGATGAACACGGCAGAGCCCCCGCTCGCGAGGTAATCCAGCCTGAACCTTGCCGGCAGCCTGACAGGGCCGGGCGCGGCTCCCGGCAGAGCCGTGGGCATCCTCGCAATGGCGTTGTCGAGGCCGGCGACGGGAATGTTCAGCGTGCTCCTCCCCAGCGCCGCCTTCACGGGCGGCAGCCCCCAGAGCAGCACGACGAAGGTGAGGGCGAAGTAGGGCGCCCAGGCGCGGGCCACCTGGGCCACCGTGTAGCCGTGGGACTCCGGCTCGGGTGTGCGCTCGTGCCCGAAACCGAACACCGTCCTCGGTTTCCAGACCCGCAGCAGCAGCACCAGGGCGGCCATTGACGCCAGCGAGGCGATGATGTCGGGCAGGTAGGGACCGAGGAAGCACGCTGCCGCCCACTGGCAGCCGGCGAACGTGACGGCGCAGACGACGATGGCGGGGAGGACCTCGAGCGTCCTCCTTAAGCCGGCCATGAGCAGCACAAGGTAGGGGGGGACGATAAGCGAGACGACCGTCAGCTGGTTCCCCACCATGATGGAGAGCTTGGCTAGGCCCTCGTCATTGAGGCCCATGACTCCGCCGAGGGCCACGATGGCCGTGCCGAGGGCGCCGAAGGCGACCGGTGCCGTATTGGCCACCAGGCAGATGCCGGCGGCATAGAAGGGACGGAAGCCGAGGCCCGCCAGGGTGGCGCCGGCGATCGCCACTGGCGTCCCGAACCCGGCGGCCCCCTCGATGAACGCGCCGAAGCAGAAGGCGATCAGGAGCGCCTGCAGCCGCCGGTCGGGGGTCACGCCGGCCAGGGAGGCGCGGATGACATCGAACTGCCCGCCCCTGACGGTGATGTTGTAGAGAAAGAGGGTTGCCAGGACTATGAAATACACGGGAAAAAGGCCGAACGCGGCGCCGTGGAGCGTGGCTAGGCAGGCCAGCTTCGCGGGCATCCCCCAGACGGACACGGACAGGGCGAAGGCAGAGGCCAGCGCGAGGATGACCGCCTTGAACGCCTTCACCCTGAGGATCGCGAGGCACACGAAGACCACCGCGATGGGGACGGCAGCGACCGCCGCGGAAAGGCCTATGCTGCCGTTTATCGGGTCATAGGCCTGGATCCAGGGCATGTTCGCGGATGAGCGTTCGGCGGGCCTCGGGCCGCGCCGGACTAAACGACTGGAAGCACGCGGGGCCTTTTTCGAGATATTTGTGTTCGGCTCCGGCCAGCGCGGAACCGGGGCCCGCCGGGAATTTGCCTTTGCCGGGGGCCGCGTCCCCGTCCAGCATCTGCGTTCGCCATGAATCAACCGGGAAAGCGGCGTCAGGCTATGAAGGGAGCCTCGGGCGCCGGGCACTGGCTGGTGAAGCAGGAGCCCGAGAGCTACCCGTGGGAGGACTTCGAGCGCGAAGGCCGCACGGCCTGGGACGGCGTGCGCAACTACCAGGCGCGAAACAATCTCAGGGGCATGCGCCGCGGCGACCGGGTCCTCTTCTATTCAAGCGGCGAGTTGAAGTCTGTCGTCGGCGTCGCCGGGGTCGCCAGGGCCGCGTATACCGACCCGTCCGCCGGCGAGCCGGGATGGGTGGCGGTCGATCTGCGGGCCGTGCGGCGACTGAATCGGCCCGTCACCCTGGCGCGGATCCGCGCCGAGCCGTCTCTCTCGGGCATCGCCCTGCTTCGCAACAGCCGGCTCTCGGTGATGCCGCTCGCCCGCGAGGCGTTCGAGCGGATCGTCTCGATGGGGGGCTGACGGCGCGCCGCGGGGCCGGCTCCTCCCGGCTGAATCCCCAGTTCGGGGCCAGGATCCGCCCAGACTCGTCGCGCAGGGCTCCGCCGCCGACCGAAACGCCCTCCACGATGTAGGACCCCCCGACGCGGCGCAGGAACGCGCCAGACTCCGCGGCGCTGAACGGGCGGCCCCCGCTCCGCCCGGAGGCGACCATCTGGCCGCCCGTCTCGCCGGCCACGCGGCCGCGGCCGACGGTGCGGCTACTGGGGACCGCCGCCCGGCGCCTGGCGCGCGGGCGCCGCGCCGCGCGACCGCAGCCTCGTGAAGACCAGGGACACGATGAGGAGCACAGAGCCCAGGACCAGGAGGGAGAGGTTGCGGTGCAGCGGCTCGAGGCGGTTGACTCCGACAACCACCAGGTAGAGCGCCGTGAAGAGGAGGGTCGCGTGGCCCATCCACCGGTACTTCCGGTTGCGCACGATGAGGTTCATCCCGTAATAGAGCAGCGCCACGCCCACCCACGCGAGAGCGACGTAAGCGCCGGGCACCAGGTGGTAGAGGGCGTAGGGGAAGATGACCAGCGCGCTCACGAGGTACGCGTTGCGCATCAGCTCCGTCTTGAGTTCCAGCCGGTCCTTCTGCCAGTTGAGCAGGCGCGCCGTGCCCAGCGCCACCAGGCCGAAGGCGAGGCTGATCCCCGTCTCGACGCGGGCGAGCGCCATGTACGCGATCACGATGGCCGCGTATATGAGGAAGTTAGCGACGACGATGAAGCGCGACTGGAACCAGATCGCGGTCGCGACGACGACCACGCTCTGCAGCGACAGCCAGATGAAGACCTGAGGCACGTCCGAGGCCCTGATGATGGCGAAGCTGAGGGCCATGTATCCCGTCATCGCGTAGACGAACGTCGCAACCCGGCTGCGCCCCCGCGCCCAGAATGCCACCGCCATCGCCAGGAACACGGCCGACGCGGCGGCGTTCGCGGCGACGAAGATCGGGGCGAACGAGAGGAGCCCATGCACGAGGAAGAGCCCGTATGCCGCGCCGCAGTTGAAGAGCGCGCATAGGTTGGAGACGGCCTCCTCGGGCTCCCCGGGGCGCCGGCCCCATGAGCCTGCGGCGAGGACAGCCGCGCAGGCCAGCAGGAACCCGAGGCTCGCGGGGGGCCCGGCCGCCACGGCGAGCGGCCGGCCGAGCAGCGGGTCGCCGATGGCCCAGAGCAGGTAGGTCGAGTAGGTCAGGGCGATGCCGAGGAGGACGAAGCCCGGCCACCTGAACGCGCGCCCGATGATGACCGCGACGGCGGCCGAGGCGGTGATGGCGGCGAGGGCGAACCAGCCCGAGCCGACGGCGAGGGCCGTCGCGAAGGCGCTGGCGAGCGCGATGGCGGCCAGCCACGGCGACCTCCAGGCTATAGCGAGCGCCAGGTTAGCCGCCGCCGCCAGCACCAGGAGGGCCTGGCCTGCCGGCGCCGCCGCGTCGAGCGCGTGGCGGTCGCCGAAGTAGCACAGGCGCAGCGTGGCGAAGTAGAGCAGCGCCATGGCCGCGCCCCTGAGGTTACCGGCGACAAGCTCGAAGGTCCGGCGCCAGGCGCGGGCCAGCAGGAACAGGGCGGCCGCGACCCCGTATCCGATGAGCGAGGGCGCGGCGTCCGGCATGCCCGCGTACGGCAGCGACAGGGTGAATGCGGCGCCGATGACCAGGACCAGGATGCCGACCGCCGCAAACCAGTTCTGGCCGACCTTGAACTCGAGTTCGTCCTCCCTGCGGCGGGAGGCGTCCGGCGACGGCGCGCTGGCTTCGCCCGCGTCGAGCTGGAGGTAGTCCTCCAGCCGTGAAAGCCGGGCCTCCACCTGGGCCAGCCGTTCGGCCGTGGTGGGGTCCCCGGGGGGCTGGCTGGTCCCGCTCATTCCCGTTGGCCGGGCGGGCTCCGCGGAGCCGCGAGCCCGGAGGCGTCCGCCGGCGGGGCGCCGCCTTCGCCGGACTCGGGGAGGCACTCGCAGCCGCACGGGTCCTCCTCGTCGCAGGCCAGGTGGCTGGTCGAGACCTCGTCTGCCATGGCGCAGAGGGCCGCATAGTAGTCCTCGCGCGCCAATCCGAGGGCGGTGGAGCCGAACACCTCGGCGTCCGCCGGGGACGCGAAGGCCCCGTAGTTGATTGCGACCAGCTGGTAGAGCGCCACGAGCGGGACGCGCGACGGATCCACCGAGAAATACGGGTGAACGCACAGGCGGAAGCCGTCCTCCGGGCGGGCTCCCTTCGGCAGCGGGAAGGCGCACTCGTCCGGCAGCAGCGGGGCCGCGTCGAACGCGAGCTCGCAGGGGTAGCGGACGCAGCCCGGGTCGGCCAGGATGGCCTGGAGCTGCGGCCAGCCGATCGTCGGGCCGTACTTCGCGCGGATCTCGGCCCCCTTGGCCGCGACGTGCGCGGTGAGCGACTCCCGGGCGTCTTCGGTAGTCAGCTTGTGCTGCATGGCGGACGGCTTTTTGGTCGGCCTAGCCCGGCCCCTCGTTTGCCCGCGAGAGCTCCCCCTGGAGGATGGGCACGGACATCCGCAGGAATATCGTGAAGCAGAGCAGGCCGAACGCCCAGATCCCGGTGCAGACGAGGGTCTCGTTCCACGTGGGGACGTACTCGACCATTTCGCCGAGCGGCGTCGGGACGAAGCCCGGGACCACAAGGCCCATGCCCTTCTCGATCCAGATGCCGAAGATGCACATCACGCAGGCCGCGTTGAGCCACTTAAGCCGGCGGCTGGCCGGGAGCATGAGGATCACCATTGCGCCGACGTTGAGCGTGACGGCGCTCCAGAACCACGGGACCAGCGCGCGGTAGCCGTCGAGGCCGAGGACGAGGTACCGCCACGAGACGTCGTGCCGGTTCGTGTTGTAGAACTCGGTGAAGAGCTCGTTCGCCAGGAGGAACACGTTGATGATCATCGAGACCTGCACGATGGCCCTGAGGATGAGCAGGCTTCGGTCGGATATCATGAGCCGTTCGCCCATCCGCCAGGTGATGATCTCGTTCATCTTCGGGTTCTGCATCAGCCGGCGCAGGGAAGCCTGCGGCACGCACAGAATCAGGGAAGGCTCCGCGGCCGTCGCCGTGGCCGCGCGCGGCGTCCCGGCGAGCGCGGAAACCTCTCCGAACTGCTCTCCCGGCCCGATGTTGCGGGTGGTCCGGTAAAGGCTTCCCTCCTGGCGCCGGACGACGACCCGGCCCTTGAGGACAAAGAAGGCGTCAGCGTCGACCGCCCCCTGCTGCAGGAGGACGTCTCCGGCGGCGACGTCGAGAATCGTCGCCCCCGCAAGGCATGCCCGGCGCTCCTCCAGTGGGACGGACTCAAGCTCCGGAAGGTACGCTGCGAGCAGGTCCAGGTCCGAGGCGGTGGCCGCGCGGCGCGCCAGCTTGCGCGGCGCCGCGGCCGGTCCCGGCGGATGCGCCCCGTTGCTCCCCTCCGCGGAGGCGCTGGCGCGGCGGACGACCTGCAGCGCCAGGATGACGAATGCGGGTCCCGCGGTGAACGCCGAGGCGAGGAAGCGCGGGCCGACTATAGAGGAGTTCCAGAAGGGGCGCCCGCCGAGGCCCACGTAGAGGAACGCGGTGACCGTGTGGATCGAGATGGCCCAGAAGATGGCGGTGAAGACGAAGGGAATGTAGAACCACTTCGACGGCTTCCTGTTCTGGTAGCGGCAGTAGAGCAGGTAGCCGCAGATGTAGACGTTGAGGAGCAGGTAGCCGTTCAGGACGAGGACGTCCCAGCTCAGCATCGAGCCCGGGAAATGGAAGACGCCGATGACAGGGATCAGGTGCCAGAAGCGGTCGGGGCGGCCCAGGTCCACGGTCACGAACGCGAGGCACATGAGGATCGCGGCCACCGCCAGAAGCTCGCCGAAGATGACGAGGTCGTGGAGGTCCTCGTTCTTGTAGATGTAGACCGGGATGACGAGCATGACGGCGGCGGCCGCCATCCCCACGAGGAAGGTGAAGTTGGCTATGTAGACGCCCCAGGACACCTGGTCGCTCATTCCGGTGATCTCCAGGCCGGCCACGAACTGCCTGGCGTACGCGTTGAGCCCGACCAGGCAGGCCGCCGCGAGGGCCCCGATCCACGCGTAGTATCGCCAGTCCCCGTCGAGGGACACGCCGGCGCAGCGGCGGAGGAATTTCATGTAGTTTCTCACGGCCCGGTGTCAGACGTCGAAGTAGTAGAAGAACCGGGGCAGCGTCCCCAGCTCGGCCTTGAGGACGAGGACGCGCTTGTTCCTCAGTATGTAGGAGACCTCGCTCTCCGGATCCAGGATGTTGCCGAACTTGCGCGAGCCCGTCGGGCAGACCTCGACGCAGGCCGGGTAGCGGCCGGCGCGCGTGCGCTGGATGCAGAAGTGGCACTTCTCCATGACCCCCTTGCGCCTGGGCCGGTTGCCGAGGTAGGACATGTTGAGGTTGAGCTGCTCGCGCGGGACCGACGGTTCGGTGAAGTTGAAGCGGCGGGCCCAGTACGGGCAGGCCGCCTCGCAGTAGCGGCAGCCGATGCACCAGTTGTAGTCGACCACCGTTATGCCGTCCGCCTCCTGCCAGGTGGCCTTCACCGGGCAGACCTTCACGCAGGGCGGGTTCTTGCACTGGTGGCATTGGACCGGCATGTAGAATACGCCCGGCTCCGGCACGGACTTCGGCGCGTAGTAGTGGTCCCCCTTGTCCACGTCGAACGTGCCGTCGTTCGGCATCTTCAGGACGCGGATGTACTGGATCTCCGGGTTGCGGGACTGGTTGTTCTCCGCGACGCAGGCGTGGACGCACTTCCTGCAGCCGACGCAGCGGGTCAGGTTGAGGGCGTAGACGAATTCGACGCCGTTCATCGGCTTGTAGTCGCGCACATGCGGCCGGACGCCGTATTGGCGCTGCACCTCGTCCTCGATCCGGGCCAACACGGCCTTCATCTCGTCCGGCGTCAGCTCCTTGTAGTATTTCTGCAGGAATTCGTCGACGGAGCTGAACTCCCCGAGCTTTCGCAGCGGCGCCAGCCCGGCGGCGATCGCGGCCACGCCCGCCGACAGGACGGTCGAGGTCCTCAGGAAGCTCCGGCGGGACATCCCGCCATCTGTAGGGTCAGAGGCCATGTTCGCCGGGGGCGCCGGGGCGCGACGGGGGGAGGGGGTGGAGAGGGTGGGGCCCGGGCATCGGGATGATGCCGGTGAACGCGGGCGCGTGGGGATCGTGGCAGGAGGTGCACTCCTCGCGCTTGATCGGCCCCGCCTTTCGGTCCCAGAAGCCGGCTGTGCGCCCGTGGGCACCGGCCATCCAGTCGCGGTACGTCGGGCCGTGGCACGCCGCGCAGAGGAGCGTCGCCTGCTCGAACTTCAGCGCCGCCCCGTCGGGCGTGTGCAGCTGGTCGAGCTGGTCGCGGTCGTGGCAGTTGTAGCAGTTGTTGTTGCGCAGCGTGTGGCCGTGCGCCATGGACAGCAGGCCCAGGTGCGCCTGCGGGACGACGACGTTGCCGGCGTCGTCGTAGTTGAGCTTGACCGGGTCGCTCGGCGGGTGGCATTCCGCGCAGTTGCGCATGCTGATGATCAGGTCGGCGTGCTCCTTGGGCAGCACGATGCGGTGGTTCGCGTCGAACTTCACCTCCGGCGGGCTCTCCTTGTGGTGGCAGGCGTAGCAGTCCAGCCCGGAGACGTCGCCGCCGCTGCGCATGAGCTGGCCGGCGGAGATGCGCACGGTCCCCGGGACGATGGCGAGCGCGTCCGCGGGCACGAGCAGCGGGCGCGACACGCGCCCGGGCCGGGCCGGGACCCGGGCGAACGAATACGCCAGGGCGAGGAACGCCACGGTCAAGAGGGCGAATACTTTCGGGGTATCGGGGCTTGGGTTCAACCTGCTTGCAGGTGAGTCTATCGGCGGTCAGGGGCCCCTGCTTGTCATCTTTTGCGCGACTTCACGCGTATTTTGCCGAGCGCCCGGCGGCTGCGCGCCGAGGAGGCGCGAATTTTGGCTTCGACAGCCGGCGCCCGCGATGGCGCAATCGCCAGCGCGGGCCACAGGGCCCGTCCGACCAACGAAGGAACCCCCATGAACAAGATCACGATCCCCGCCTGCGCCGCAGCCCTCCTCCTTGGCGCCACCTCGGCCCTTTCCGCCGAGGCCAAGGACAACTGGGCGAAGAACTGCGCAGCCTGCCACGGCCCCGACGGCGCCGGGCACACCAAGGCCGGCCGGATGGCCCAGGTGAAGAACCTGACCGACCCAAAGTATCAGGCGACCTTCACCGACGAGCAGGCGGCCAAGCAGATCAAGGAGGGCTTCAAGGACTCGACGGGCAAGGAGAAGATGAAGGCGTTCGGCGACGTGTTCTCGGGCGACGAGATCAAGGCGCTGGTCGACTACGTCCGCTCGCTGCAGGCGAAGTAGCGCCCTCGCCGCTCCGGGCTAGGACCCGAGCGTGGCCTCCACGCTGACGGCCGTCCCGGCGCCGGCTGCCAAGGGGATCACGTTGCCCTCGACCCTGCGGCCGTCGACGAGGAGCGACTTGACGCCCTTGGACCGGCCCCTGGGGTTCCTGACCGAGATGGTGTAGGTCACGCCTCGGAATCGGCGCTGCACGGTGAAACCCTTCCAGTCCGTGGGAACGCAGGGGTCGACCCGCAGGCCGTCGAACTCGGGCCGGACGCCGAGGATGTACTGGCTGCCGACGACGAACGACCACGCGGCGGTGCCGGTCAGCCAGGAGTTCTTGGCCTCGCCGGGAGTCGGCGAGAACTGGCTGGCCGTCATCTGGGCGTAGACGTAGGGCTCGGAGCGATACACATCGTGGTCCCTCTTCGCCGAAGGGCAGATGCTCAGGTAGTAGTCGAGGGCGCGCCTGCCGTCCCCGAGGAGGGCCCAGCAGATGTGGATCCACGTGTTGTTGTGGGAGAAGACGCCGGCGTTCTCCTTGAAGCCGGGCGGGTAGCTCGTGACCTCGCCCAGCTCGAGGTGGTAGGTCGAATAAGGCGGCCACTGGAGGGCGCAGCCGAGGTCCGGGCGGTACAGGTACTTCTCGACCGCCTGAAGCGCTTTCTTCGCCCTTCCGTTTCCCGCGCCCGCGCCGCCGAGGACGCACCACGCCTGGCTCTCGATGAAGATCTTCCCCTCGTCGCAGGCCTTTGAGCCGACGGGCCTGCCCTCGGCGTCGAACGCGCGCGTGTACCAGGCGCCGTCCCAGGCCTGCTCCTCGACCGTCCTGAGCATGTCGGCGTGGTGCCCGTCGAGCCGTGCCGCGTCGGCGGGGGAGCCGAGGAAGCGGTACAGGGCGGCGAGCTCGCGCGCGGCGTAGAGGAAGAGGCCGGCGATCATGACCGACTCGGCCTTGGAGCCGGCGATGTCGCCGGTGACCTGGAAGGACTCGTTCGGCTCCTTCGAGAAGCAGTTGAGGTTCAGGCAGTCGTTCCAGTCGGCGTGGCCGATGAGCGGAAGGCCGTGCGGGCCGCGGTTCCTCAGCGTGTAGGCCATCGATGTCTCGATGTGGTGCAGGAGCGTGTCGCGGGAGCCCGGCTTGTCGGCGTAGCCGCACGGCTCGCCGAGGATCGTCCTGTCACCCGTCTCGCGGACGTAGGCGCAGGTCGACAGGATGAGCCAGAGGGGATCGTCGTTGAAGCCGCCCCCGACGTCGGCGTTGCCCTTCTTGGTGAGGGGCTGGTATTGGTGGAAGCACGTGCCGTCGGACAGCTGGGTGGAGGCGATGTCGAGGATGCGCTGGCGCGCGCGGGCGGGCAGGAGGTGGACGAATCCGAGGATGTCCTGGTTAGAGTCCCGGTAGCCCATCCCCCGGCCGATGCCGGTCTCGTAGCCCGAGGTCGAGCGCGAGAGGTTGAACGTGGCCATGCACTGGACCTGGTTCCAGACGTTGGTCATGCGCTGCAGGTGCACGTTCGGAACCTGCGGAGCCTGGTAGGCGCTGAGCAGGTCGAGCCAGCGCCGGCGCAGGGCGGCGAAGGCGCCGTCGACCACGGCCATGTCCGAGTACTTCGCGAGAACGTCCCGGCCCTTCGCCTTGTTCATGACGAACGGGGCGTCGAACTTCGGCAGGTCGCCCTGCTCGACGTAGGCGAGCACGAAGGCGAAGGCCTCGGACTTTCCGGGCTTGATCGCAAGGTCCACCTGGTGTGCCCCGATCGGGTTCCAGCCGTACGCGCGGCTGTTGGAGCACCGGCCGGCGAGGACCGCCCGCGGGTCGTGCAGCCCGTGATGGACACCGACGAACGCGTCCCGCGACGTGTCGTATCCCGCGATGTCCCGGGTGCACCCGAAGAGCGTGTAGTGGTTTCGGCGCTCGCGGTACTCGGTCTTGTGGTAGATGGCGGAGCCCTCGACCTCGACCTCGCCGATCGAGTAGGTGCGCTGGTAGTTGGTCATGTCGTTCAGCGCCTCAAAGAAGCAGAACTCGACGAAGGAGAACAGGGACAGCCTCTTCGTGGTCCTCGACGCGTTGCGCACCGTGACCTTCCAGATCTCAACGTTCTCGTCGGGCGGCACGAAGATGAGCTGCTCCACCTCGACGCCGCCCTTCCGGCCCGTGATGCGGGTGTAGCCGAGCCCGTGGCGGCACTCGAACGCGTCCAGCGGGGTGCGCACGGGCTTCCAGCCTGGATTCCAGATCGTTTTGCCCTGCTTTATGTAGAGGAAGCGCCCGTCGTTATCCATCGGATTGCTGTTGTACCGGTACCGCGTGAGGCGCCTGAGCCGGGCGTCCTTCCAGAACGAGTAGCCGCCGGCCGTCTGGGTGCATATCCCGAAGAAGTCGTCCTGGCCGAGCATGTTGAGCCACGGAAGTGGCGTGTCGGGGCGCGTGATTACGAACTCGCGGTTTGCGTCGTCGAAGTGACCGTATTTAGCCATGGGTGGAAGAGGGGTTTGGGGCGGCCGGGCGCGGGGGCGGGCCTGCGCCTGGTGGCGCGCGCCCGGAGCGCCCTGCCGCCCTGGGGGCCGCGGGAATCGATCCAGATTGAATGGGATCAGGGGGCGCGTTTGCAAGCCTCGGCGGCCGGCCAGGGGTTCGGCTCCCAGAGGGCCGCCCGGCCCCGGAGCCCGCAGGGAGCGCCGCGCGGCTAACGCGCGGACCGGACCAGCTCCAGCATGCGGCTGGCGGACGGATCGTTTGGCCGGAGCTCCAGGACCCTCCCGAACTCCCCGATCGCCTCGTCCCTGCGGCCCATCTGCAGCAGGGCCATGCCGCGGGAGAAGTGGGCCTGGGCGAAGTCAGGCTGCGCGCGGATCGCGGCGTCGATCCGCTCGATCCCCTCGCGGGTGCGCCCGCTGCGGCAGAGCAGCACGCCCAGGTTGTTACTCGCCTCGGCAAGTCCCGGCTGGATGCGCAGGGCCTCCTCGAAATTGGCGATCGCCTCGGGGATCCTCCCGGCCTGGGCCAGGGCGTTGCCCAGGTCGAAGTGCACCCGCGCCTGCTCGGGGCTGATCCTCAGCGCGGCCTCGAACTCGGCGACGGCCTCGGGGGTCCTCCCGCTCCTGAGCAGGGCCTCGCCCAGGGCGTCGCGGCCGTCCGCGTTGCCGGGCTGGATCCGCACGGCCTCCTCGAACTGCCCGATCGCCTCCGGCGTTCGCCCGGTCCTGTCGAGGGCCTTGGCGAGGTTGTAGTGCGCGGCCGCGAACCCGGGCTCAAGGCGCAGCGCGGCCTCGTAGCATCCGATCGCCTCCTGGGTGCTCCCCTGGAGATCGAGGGCGTTCCCGAGGTTGTTGAGCACCCCCGGGTAAGCCGGCTGAATCTCCAGCGCCGCCCTGTACTGGCGGATCGCCTCGGGGATCCTCCCGGCCCTGAACAGGGCCAGCCCCAGGTTGTTGCGGGCGTTCGCGTTGTCCGGGCGCTTCGCGACCGTGTCGGTCCAGAGGTTAAGGTCGCTCGCGTAGACCTCGTTTCGCCCCGCCGTCAAGAACCCGAGCGCGACGGCGAGCAGGCCCAGCGCGGCCAGTCCCCGGCGGCCCGCGCACGAGTAGGCGCCGACGGCCGCGGCCGCGGCCGCGGCCGCGAGCGGCAGGTACATCCTGTGCTCGGCCATCGACTGCGTCGCCACGGGCACGACGCTGCTCGGCGCGAGGATGACGAGGAACCAGGCCCCGAGGAAACCCAGCGCCGGCCTGCGCCGAAGCGCCGCCACGGTGGCGGCCGCCAGGGCAGCGACGGCGAGGGCGAATGGCAGGACCCCGGCCGGTGAGTGGGCACGGAACGGGCCGTATTCGAACACCAGGGGCCGCGGCCACACGGCCAGCCCCGCGTAGCGGGCGATCGCCTCGGGCTGCGTCAGCCAGTAGTCCCCGGCGGAGACGCCCGCGTTGAAGCCCGCCGAGCCCCCCCGGCTCCAGCCGGTTCCTGCCGCGAGCGCGGCCAGCGGCAGCCATGTCGCCGCCAGCGCTATGTAGAGGCCTCTCCGCCGCCGCCACGCCTCCCGGAACGTGCCGGCGGCGAACGTGCGGTCGTAGAGCAGCACGACCAGGGGGGCCGTCGCCATCACCTCCTTGGTCGCCATGCCGAGCGCGCAGGCGGCGACGGCGCCGGCCTGCCAGCCCGCCGGCCGCGCCGACTCGGCGGACCGGATGAAGCAGTAGAGGGTGAGCAGGTAGAACAGCCCCATCAGCGACTCGACCCGCTGGACGACATAGGTCACGCACTCGGTCTGCAGGGGATGCAGGGACCAGAGCAGCGTCGCCGCCAGCGCGAGCGCCGCGGCGTCCCTGCCGAAGCGCCCGGCAAGGACCGGCCCGGCCAGGGTCCTGCGCACCACGCCGAACAGGGCAAGGGAGGCCGCGATGTGAATGAGGACATTGAGCGCGTGGTAGCCCCGCACCTGGGTCCCGCCGAGCGCATGGTTGAGCGCGAGGGTCAGGTTGGCCACCGGGCGGCCGGCGACGGTGGTGCCCGCGGGCGCCGACAGAAGCGCGTCGCCGGGCGGCCAGAGGCGCCCTATCGAGGCGTTGTCCAGGATCGCGGACTGGTCGTCATAGACGAAGGGGGCCCGGTAGCAGTTGTGGTAGGCCGCGAGGACCGCCAGGGCGATAAGCGCGGCCGCCGCGAGGGTCCCCAGCCGGCCTTGGGCGCCCCGCGGAGCCGTCGTGGAGGCGGGTGCGCTCATCCGGGGCGCGCGCCCGCATTCCTGCGTCCGCGATGGCACCATTTCCTGCGCGTTGTCATCGTAGGGGTAGTCCCCAACCCTGTCTGGCCTTCGTCTCCTGCGCAATCAACACCATTGGATTGCGCGCGTCGGGCGTGGGCCCCGGGCGGCCCGGGGCGCGCGACGTTGGCTGGGAATGCCCGCCGGGCGACCGGCCGGCGGCCAATCGCCATCCGCGGATTGCCAATTCGGGGAAGGCGGCCAACGTCCTTCTGGATTTGACGGCCATGGACATAGGCACCTGCGTCAGAACCTTCGCGAGAATCCCTCGGGCTGCGAGGACCGGGGGCGCGCCGGCGCACCGCCGGCCCGCGGGCGGCCGCGGCCGCCGCAAGGACCTGGGATCCGGACAAAAGTGGCCAGCGTGACGCCACCGTCGCCCCGGGCCAGGCTGGTCGATCGCCGGTCGTTCGTGCGCTCGGCGGTGTGGACCTCGCTCGGCCTCGCCGCCGGAGCCTCGCTGCCGTTCAGGGTGTCGGCGCAGGCCGCGGCGCGCCCGGCGGGTGGGGCGCCCGCGCGCCCCCAGCCCGAGAGCACGCGGCGCATGGCCGCGCTACTTGCAAAGATCACGCGCGAGGCCGATCCCCTGCGAAACCCCTACCGCAACCGCGAGCAGGTGGCGCTGCTGCAGGCGATGGAGGCGAAGACCGCCGATCTCGCCGAGGTCTTCCGCATAAGGATGCGGCTGGCCTGGCAGCTCCTGGACGCCGGAATGGCCGACGAGGCGCTTGAGCAGTACGGCGCGATCCAGCGGATGATGGAGGAGCAGCACGTCGCGCCTGGGGACCGGAGGGAGGCGGACTGGCTCACCTTCAAGGCCACGTGCGGGCTGAGGATCGGCGAGAACGAAAACTGCTGCGCCCAGCACAATGCCGACTCGTGCCTGTTCCCCATCCACGGCAGGGGGATCCACCGCCTGCCGCGGGGCTCCCGCCTGGCGATCGCCACCCTGACCGGGCTGCTCGAGAAGTACCCCGGAGACCTGCGCGCGCGCTGGATGCTCAACATCGCGTACATGACCCTCGGGGAGTATCCCGACAAGGTGCCGCCGAGGTGGCTCCTGGACCCGAAGCTCTTCGCGTCCGACTACGACATCAAGCGCTTCCCCGACGTGGCCCCGGACGTCGGGCTGGACCTGGACGGCCTCGCGGGCGGCGTCGTGCTAGAGGACTTCGACAACGACGGGTTCCTGGACCTCATGGTTTCGCGCTGGGGGGTGACCAGCCAGCTGCGGCTCTTCCGCAACAACGGCGACGGCACCTTCACAGAGCGAACGGAGGAGGCGGGCCTCATGGGCCTTACGGGCGGCCTCAACATGATCCAGACCGACTACAACAACGACGGGCTGGTGGACGTCCTGGTGCTGCGGGGGGCCTGGCTAGGCACCGAGGGGCGCTACCCCTGCTCGCTGCTGCGCAACAACGGGGACTTCACCTTCACGGACGTGACCGAGGAGGCGGGGCTGCTCAGGCTCCGGCCGGTCCACTCCGCGGTCTGGTTCGACTACAACGCCGACGGCTGGCTGGACCTCTTCCTCGCCAACGAGTCGAGGAGGGACGACCGCAACCCCTGCGAGCTCTTCCGCAACAACGGCGACGGGACCTTCACCGAGTGCGCGGCCGAGCACGGCCTGGACCTGGTGGGGTTCTTCAAGGGGGTGGCGAGCGCGGACTACAACAACGACGGCAGGCCGGACCTGTTCCTGTCGCGGGTCGACGGGCCGAAGGTCCTGCTGCGCAACGACGGGCCCGCGGGCGCGGACGCGTCGGCCCGCGCCCCGTGGCGCTTCACCGACGTCGCCGAGGTGGCCGGCGTGACCGAGCCGCCCGTCAGCTTCCCCTGCTGGTTCTGGGACTACGACAACGACGGCTGGCCCGACATCTTCGTCGCCGGATACAAGATCCAGGACGTGGGGGACGTCGCCGCCGAGTACCTCGGGCTTCCGCAGGCGGGCCAGCGGCCGAAGCTCTACCGCAACAACCGCGACGGCACGTTCGCCGACGTCACCCGGGAATGCGGGCTCGAGCACGTGTTTGTGGCGATGGGCGCCAATTTCGGCGACCTCGACAACGACGGCTGGCTCGACTTCTACCTGGGCACCGGCAACCCCGAGCTGAGCACGCTGATCCCCAACCGGATGCTGCGCAGCGACCGCGGCCTGCGCTTCCAGGACGTGACGACCTCGGGCGGCTTCGGCCAGCTGCAGAAGGGCCATGGCGTCGCCTTCGGCGACATCAACAACGACGGCGCGCAGGACATCTACTGCGTCGTCGGCGGCGCCGTCGAGGGGGACCATTTCCACAACCAGCTCTTCGCCAACCCCGGCCACGGCAACCACTGGCTAAAACTCAAGCTCGAGGGCGTGAGGACAAACCGCGCGGCCATCGGGGCTCGAATCAGGGCCGTGGTTGCGACGGACGAGGGGGAGAGGTCGATCCACCGCATCGTCGGCAGCGGCGGCAGCTTCGGGGCCTCGCCGCTGCGCCAGGAGATCGGGCTGGGCCAGGCCCGGGCCGTGAAGCGCGTCGAGATCTTCTGGCCCGTCACGGGCGCGACGCAGGTCGTCTCCGGGCTGGAGATGGACAGCGCCTACCGCATCACCGAGGGCGTGGAGGCGGCGGACCGCATCGAGCTCAGGAACTTTAAATGGCCCACCAGCGCCCGGGCGTAAGGGGGATCGGCGCCCTCGCGGCGCTGGCGGTTGCGGTCTGCGCCGCCGACCGCGCAGGGGCCCCAGGGGTTCGTCCCGCGGCTGCGGCTAGCGGCTCCAGGCAGCCGCAAGCCGCATGAGGCCCGTAGGCCCGAGGTCGGGGACCAGGATCGACCGCGGCTCGCCGACGGCCCGGCAGACGGCTTCCGCCGCCAGGTGCCCCGATCGCGACGCTCCCTCCATCGTGGACGGCCAGCCGGTGGCCGTCCAATCGCCGGCCAGGAAGCAGTTCGGCCACGGCGAGGTGCAGGACGGCCGCGAGGCGTCGATCCCCGGGGGCACGCCGAAGGTGGCGCGAAGCTCCTTCACAAAGGCGGCCTTCTCGAGGCGCGCCGAGCGGACGACGGGAAAGAACTCGGCCAGGTCGGCGACGGCCCGCGCCACGGCCTCCTCCCGGGAGAGCGCTGCAAAGGCGCGCGACGCGCTCACCACGAGCTCCAGGTAGCTGCCGGCGCGCCTGCGCCAGGCCTGCAGCCGGCCCTTGTTGAACATCCAGTGGACCTCGCGGTCCAGAAGCACGGCGTGGTCCAGCTCGGTGATCTCGCGGTCGAACCACAGGTGCACGCTGCAGATCGGCCAATGCTCGTGGCGCCCGATCTTGGCGGCGAGCGCGCCGGCGCCCTCGCGATCCGGCATGCGCGGAAGCAGCCTCGCCATCGCCTCAAACGGCAGCGCCAGGACCAGGAACTCGGAGGCCAGGGAGCCGCTCCGCGCGGCGAGCGCCCATCGGGACGCGCCCTCGTCCCACGACGCCGACTCCACGGCCTCGCCGAGCGAGACGGCGCCGCCGCGCCCCCTCAGCAGCTCGGCCGCGCCGACGTAGAGCTCGCCGAGCGGCACCGTGCTCAGGCCCATTCGGCCCGCCTCGGCCGAGTTCATGAACAGCTCACGGACCACCTTGGCCGCGTAGGGCAGAGCGATCGAATCGATGTCGGCGTTGAGCGCGCTGGCGATAACCAGCCGCCAGAAGCGGTCGAGCGCCCCCTTCGTCTGGCCGTTGCGTGCCAGCCACGCGGCAAGGCTCTCGGTGCTGTCCGCCGGGACCGGCCGCAAGAGGGCGCGGAAGGCGCGCCCGAGGGCCGCCTTGTCGCGCAGGGTGAACGCCCTCGCCGCCAATAGGCGCGGGAGGCCGTGCAGCGGCGCCGGCAGCCACGAGGGACCGAGCGGGGAGCGCCGTCCCCCCGGCTCGATCATGGTCATGCCGCTCGTCCAGCGAATGCGGTCCGCGACCCCGATTCGCCGGTAGAAGCCGGCGAGGTTCGTGCAGCAGCCGAAGAGCACGTGCTGGCAGTTGTCGATGACCTCGCCGACGCCCGGGTGGAGGAACGAGGTCGCGCGCCCGCCCAGGTAGCTGCGGCGCTCGACGAGCCGCACCCGCATGCCGGCCTCGGCCAGCGCGCACGCCGCGCTCATGCCGGCGACCCCGCCGCCTACCACGGTGACCGTCCGGCCCTTTCCAGAAGGCTTCTCGGCGTCCATCTCTTCCGGCGGTCAGGCGGACAGCCGCGCGAGCGCCATGCGCGCCTGGCCCACGGCGAGGATCCCCAGCTTCTGCGCGAGCGGCACGCTGACCCGCCGCGAGAACACGTCGTAGTCCACGCGCCGGATCCGGTCCAGCAGGCGATGATAGATCGAGACGAGCACCCACATGGCGGGGCGGCTCTCGCGGTCGAGGAGCGGCAGCAGCCTCTGCGCCGACTGGTAGTAGGCTTCGGCGCGGCGGGCGATCTCGGCGAGCAGGGCCCGCTCGTTGGCCGTGGGCGGGGCGCCGGGCGCGCGGTGCAGAAGGGACTCCAGCGCGACGCCGTGGGCCTTGAGGTCCTCGAGCGGCAGGTAAACGCGGTTGAACCCCGCGTCCTCGGCGACGTCGCGCAGGATGTTGGTCAGCTGAAACGCGATGCCCGTCTCCTCGGCAAGCTTCTCGGCGCCGCGGTCCTCGTAGCCGAAGATGCGGATGCATACCAGGCCCACGACCGAGGCCACCCGGTAGCAGTAGCCGTAGAGGTCTGTGAACGTGGCATACGTGTCGGGCGCGTCGCTCGCTGCCGGCCTGAGATCCATCGTCATGCCCTCCACGAGCTCGTCGAGGAGGCCAAGCGGGATGGCGAACCGCCTTGTGGCGTCGAACAGGGCGAGGAAGACCGGGTCGGAGGTGGCCCCGCCCTGGCAGACGCCCCGCCACGCCGCCAGCCACTCGTCCAGGCGGCGCCGGCGCTCCTCGCGGGGGAGGCTGTCGTCATCGGCCAGGTCGTCGGCCCTGCGCATGAAGGCGTAGGTGGCGCAGATCGCGTTTCGCCTGTCCTCGGGCAGGGCGACGAAGGCGTAGTAGAAATTCTTCGCCTTGCTCCTGGCGACGGCCCGGCACGCCGCGTAGGCCTCGTTCAGCCTGGCACCGTCCGACTTGAGCTCGGGCGTCACGCAGCCTTCCCCTTGGGCCGCCCGCCGAGGCGAAGCGCGGGCAGGGCCCTGCCGCCCACGGCGCGCAGCGCGAGCCTGAGCTTTGCGCCCCTCGAAAGACTGGGCCGGGAGCCAAGCACGTCATAGTCCTGCCGCTCGATGGCGCGCAGGATCTCCAGGCCACCCCGGCTGAAGAGCTCGAGATCGAGCGCGACATCGGGGCGGACCATGGCGACCAGCGGGAGCCCCTTCTCGAAGAGGCTGCGCGCAAAGTCGACCTCGTGGCGCAGCAGCGCGCGAAACCCCGGCGTGGCGACGGCGCCGGCTATCGTCTCCTCGGTCACCCCGAACCTCCGCATGTCGCTTTGCGGAAGATAGATCCGGCCCTTGGCGTAGTCCCTGCGCACATCCTGCCAGAAATTCGCGAGCTGGAGGGCGGAGCAGGTGGCGTCCGACAGGCGGAAGCGGCCCTCGTCCGCCTCGCCGCAGGCGTAGAGCACGAGGCGGCCCACCGGTGCCGCCGAGTAGCGGCAGTAGGCAAGGACGTCCTCGATCGCGGGGTAGCGCGTGACGTTCTGGTCCTGGCGGAACGCCGTCAGCAGGTCGGCGAACGGCTCCTTCGGGATGGAGCACGCGCGGATCGTCTCGCCGAGCGCGACGAAGACGGGATGGCGCGCGCGCCCCTCGTAGCAGGCGTCCAGCTCGCGGCCCCATACGCCGAGCAGGGCCGTGGCCTGCGCAGTGTCGCCCACCTCGTCGCCCAGGTCATCCGAGATGCGGCAGTAGGCGTAGATCGAGTAGAAGTGCTGGCGGAGCTCCCTCGGCAGGAACCACGAGGCCACGTGGAAGTTCTCGTAGTGAGACTCGGCAAGGCGCCTGCAGTAGGCGACGGCCTCGGCGAGCGTCGGCGCGGCCTCGGGGATGCGGTACGAGTCCGGCAGCGCCTCCCAGCCGCGCTCCGCCAGCGCCTCGTCGCCAGGCTGCCCGGCCGCCGTGGTCATGGCTCGAAGCCGCCCCCTTTGGCCGGCCTCACCGGAGCGCGGCGCGGTCCCGGCACCCCTGGGGCGCGCACGGCTTCCTGTGCGTGGTGGGCCGAGGCCCTGATGGTTGCTTTCGCCAACACGTCGTTTCGATCTTACCCACGCCGGGCGCGCGGGACAAGCTCATTGAGGGTCGGCCGCGGCCCGTTCCCCCGGGTCCGGGCCGGCGCCGCCTCCTGCGTCCGCCCCCTTGCGGTCCAGGAAGCCGAGCAGGGACTCGCCGACGGCGCGCGCGGCCTCCCGGCTGTCCCTGCCCATGCGCATCAGCGCCGGCCAGTGCCAGGGCCGGGCCACGGCAAAGGGGATGAAGCGAGCCCATTGGAACCTGCCGTCGGCCGAGAAGAAGCCGTTGAAGTCGGGCAGCCCTTCCTCGGCTCCGTCGCTCACCCCCTTGATGCAGCAGAACCGGACCGCGCGCTCCCTCGCCAGGCGGGCGACCGCCGCAGCCTCCATGTCGACGAGGCCGGCGCCGTAGGCTTCGGCAAGGAGTCGCTTCTGGGCCCGGCCGGCCACGCCGCGGCTGGTCACCAGCCAGCAGCCACCGGGCGAGTCCGGGACCGTGAAGCGCTCCCCGGTCTCGGCATCGATGACCCCGGCCACCCTGTAGGCGCGGCCGGCCGCGAACTCCGCGCGCAGAGCCCCGGCCCAGCCTACCGAGACGGCGAGATCGAGGGCCCCGTCCCGTCCCGCCTCGGCGAAGGCCCTCGCCGCGGCCTGCGCCCCTGCGCCGGCGCAGGCGGCGATCCATTCGCCCCCGCCGTGGCGCCGCCGCCAGAGATCGACGCCGTTGCGCGACTCGCGCTGCCAGCCGCGCACGAGCGGCCTGAGCTCGCCCTCCATCGCGGCGATGATGGCCACCCGTGTCATGGCCGCGGCGCGTAGCCGTGGGCTCGGTACCACTCGATCGCGGCGCGCATCGCCGGCTCGACCGGCGCGGCTCGGAATCCCAGCTCCTCCTGCGCGCGGGCGCTCGAGGTGAACATCTTCTTGCGGCCCATGCGGACCTGGTCGAGCGTCGCGCGCGGCTCGCGCCCGCGCAGCCGGCCCGTGATCCACTCGTCAAGGAAGGCGTAGGCGAACGCGACCGGAAACGGGATCCTGGCCGTCGGGGCCGCGATGCCGGTGATCGCCGACATCTTCTCGAGGATCCGCTTCAGCGTCAGGTTTTCGCCGCCCAGGATGTAGCGGCGGCCGGGCCTGCCGCGGGTGAGCGCGTCGGCGTGCGTGCGGGCGACCTCGGCCACGTCCACGAGGTTCAGCCCGGTGTCGATGTAGGCTGGGAACCGGCCGTTGAGGAAGTCCACGAAGATGCGGCCCGTTGGCGTGGGCTTGGCGTCGTTTGGGCCGATGGGCGTCGTGGGGTTGAGGATGATGACCTGCTGGCCCTTCTGCGCCGCGGCGACCGCCTCGAGCTCGGCCAGGAACTTCGAGCGCTTGTAGTGGCCGACCATGTCGGCGAGGCAGACCGGCGTGTCCTCGTCGACGGCGACCCCGTCGGTGCGGAAGTGCATCGTGGCCACGCTGGAGGTGTAGACGAACCGCGGCACCCGGGCCTCGCCGGCCATCCGCAGCAGGTCGCGCGTGCCGTGCACGTTGGCGCCGTACATGGCCGCCGGGTCGCGGACCCAGAGCCGGTAATCGGCGGCCACGTGGACGACGGCGTCGCAGCCGTCCAGCGCGGGCCGCAGCGTCTCCGGCTGGGCCAGGTCCCCCACGTGGGTCTCACCGGGTATTCCCTCGAGGTTGGACAAGCTGCTCGTCTTGCGCACCAGCATGCGTAGGCCGGCGCCCTGCGCCGCCAGCGCCCGGGCCACGTGGTGGCCCACGAACCCGGTCGCGCCCGTTAGGAAGATTTTCAAGGGTGACCTGCCGGCCTCCCGGATAGGTCCCAGGGGCCCCGGGCCGGCGGGGCGCCGGGGCGTGGGCCCCTAGTCAAGCGCCTCCGGGTGGAGCGCGATGCCCTTCTCGCCGGCGGCCTTGCGCTCGTTGTACTTGCGCACCCAGTCCTCCCACTGCTTGCCTGCGGCGCAATCCTTGCCGGTGAACTCGATGCGGGCGATCTCGGCGTAGCTCACCCTGCGCTTCTCCGGCGCGCTCGGGGTGAAGTACTGAACATAGGAGTCCGCCAGCGTGGCCCCGTCCTGGCGGTTGAAGATGTAGGCCTCGATGAGCTCGCCGCTCCTGAGCGTGAGCGTCACGTTGCCGCGGTAGTCGAAGGCGGTCTCGAGTGCCCTGCGCAGGTCGTCGTCGCTTGCGAGTGCAGGGACCCAGCCCTCCAGGTTGTGCTGCTCGGCGCCCGGCGCCAGTTCCAGCGCCTCGACCTGGTCCAGCGTGTATTTCTGCGCCTCGGCGCCCATCAGTGGACCTCCTCCATACTGGGGACGGGCTGCTCAGCCGGCGCCGAGGGGCCGTGCGCAGCCGACTCCTCGAGCAGCTTCAGGGCATGCGCGTCGGCGTAGGTCCTGAAGTTTCCCCTGACCATCCCGAGGAAGCCGCTTAGCGAGCTGAAGCCGTCCATCACCGCGGACGGTTCATAGCCGCAGCTGACCATGCAGTTGGCGCACTTGGGGTTGCCGCTTGCCGCGCCGTACTGCTCCCACTTCGTGGTCTCCAGCAGTTCCTTGAACGTCTCGGCGTAGCCGTCCTGCAGGAGGTAGCACGGGCGCTGCCAGCCGAATATGTTGAAGGCAGGCGAGCCCCACGGCGTGCACTCGTACTTGCGGTCGCCCATCAGGAACTCGAGGAAAAGGGGCGACATGTTGAACTTCCACGAGCGTTTGCGGTTGGACAGGGCCGCGCGGAACAGCCGGCGCGAGCGCGCCCGGCCCATGAAGTGGCTCTGGTCCGGGGCCTTGTCGTAGCTGTACCCGGGGGAGAGCACGATGCCCTCGACGCCCATGTCCATCACCTCGTCGAAGAAGCCGCGGATGCTGACCGGGTCCGCGCCGTCGAAGAAGGTCGCGTTGGTGGTCACGCGGAAGCCGCGCTTGACCGCCTCCTTGATGGCCTCGACGGCGATGTCGTAGCCGCCCTCGCGGCAAACCGAGAAGTCGTGGTGCTCGCGCTGCCCGTCCAGGTGCACGGAGAACGTGAGGTACTTTGACGGGGTGAACTCCGGCAGCCGGCGCTTGAGGACAAGGGCGTTCGTGCAGAGGTAGACGTACTTCTTGCGCTCGACGAGACCGTTGACGATCTCGACGATCTGCGGGTGAAGAAGCGGCTCGCCGCCCGGCAGCGAGACCATCGGGGCGCCGCACTCCTCCGCCGCCGCGAAGCACTGCTCTGGCGTGAGCGCCTTCTTGAGGATGTGGGGAGGGTACTGCACCTTGCCGCACCCGGCGCACGCCAGGTTGCAGCGGAAGAGCGGCTCGAGCATGAGCACGAGAGGGTAGCGCTTGTTGCCGGCCAGCCTGTTCCGCACCACGTAGGTGGCGACGGTCCACATCTGGGAGATTGGTACTGCCATATTTGTATTGTGCGCTGGGGCGTTGCCTCAGGAATTGCCTTCGGAAGCCCGCCGGACGCCGACGAGGGCCAGCAGCGGAAAGTACTGTCGATAGAGATGATACGCCAGATAAAACACCTTGGGAAAGCCCGTCGCGGTGTACAGGGCCTGGCGTGCCGGCCCGGTTCCTGCCGACTCGTCCCAGCTGCCGTCCGCCCTCTGGCGGGCGAGCAGCCAGCGAACGCCCCTCTCGACGCAGTCCGAACGGCCGTCGCCGGCGGCCAGCAGGCCGAGAAGCGCCCACGCGGTCTGCGACGGCGTGCTCGGTCCGATCCCGCGCGTGGCGGGGTCGTCGTAGGTCCCGCAGGTCTCGCCCCACCCGCCGTCGTCATTCTGCACGCTGCGGATCCAGTCCGCCGCCATGCGGATCCGCGGATCGCGGCGGTCGAACCCCACGGCGTCCAGCCCGCGCAGGACCAGGAAGGTGCCGTAGACGTAGTTCACCCCCCAGCGGCCGAACCAGCTCCCGTCCGGCTCCTGCTGGGACAGGACGAACCTGACAGCCTCGTCGACGCGCGGGTCGGAGCGGCCGTACCCGTAGGCCGCAAGCATTTCCAGGATGCGCCCGGTGATGTCAGCCGTCGGCGGGTCCAGCATCGCGTTGTGGTCCGCGAAGGGAATGTTCTCGAAGATCATCTTGGTGCAGTTCTTGTCGAAGCTGCCCCAGCCGCCTCCGCGGCACTGCATGGCGAACTCCCACTCGATCGCGCGCTGCGCCGCCTCGTGCTGGTCGCTGTCCCGGGGATTGTCCACCTTGCTCAGGGCAAGCAGCACCTGTGCCGTGTCGTCGGTGTCCGGATAGAACTCGTTGGCGAACTCGAAATACCAGCCGCCGGGCTCGGTGTCCGGGAGCTTGACCGTCCAGTCGCCCCTGTGGCGGACCTCCTTCGACAGCAGCCAGTCCGCGGCCCTCACCATGCGCGGGTCGGTGCGCGCCAGGCCGGCCTCCCCGAGGGCGAAGACGGCCTGCGCGGTGTCCCAGACTGGCGAGGTGCACGGCTGCATGCGGAAGGTGGGCTCGGGCGCCTCCGGCGTCGCCGGCTGCTCGATTCCAAGCTTCTCGAATTCCGCGTGGGCGCGGATGACCTGCGGGTGGTCCTCCGGGTAGCCGAGGCAGCGGAGCGCGATCACCGCGTTCAGCATGGCCGGGTAGATGGCGCCCAGCCCGTCGGACATCTCGAGGCGCGCGACGAGCCATTTCTCCGCCCGCCTGAGCGCGAGCCCCCTCAACGGCCGGAACCGGACGGCGTCGAGCCAGTGGAGGACCCTGTCGAGGACGATGAAGAAGTTGCGCCAAGACAGGACGGCCGCCCGGTCGAGGGGCAGGCGCAGGTCGGAGTTGGCGCGGCCGCCCACGAACAGCTCGTCGATTCCCTGCTCGGGGGGGACCTTCCTGAACGGCCTCTTGGCCCAGATGATGGCCAGCGGCACGAGGATCGCGCGCGACCACGACGATATCTCGTAGATGTTGAAGTAGAACCAGGTGGGGAACAGCACAATCTCCGGCGGAATGGCCGGCGCGCTGTCGTAGTCGTACTGGCCGACCGAGCAGAGGTAGATCTTGGTGAAGGTGTTGCACTTCACGACGCCGCCGTGGCCCAGGATCCACCGGCGGCACCTCGCCAGCCTCGGATCATCCGCGCCCATTCCCACCAGCTTGCAGGCGAGGTAGCACTTCACCGCGAGCGATATGTTGCCCGGGCCCCCGGGATAGAGGCTCCAGCTGCCATCCTCGTTCTGGCAGCGCAGGATCTCCGCGGCGGCGCGCCGCAGCCGGCCCGGATCGCCGCTCCCGAGCAGCGTGTGCATGTATATGTAGTCGGCCTCGAGCATCGAATCGGCCTCCAGCTCGCCGGACCAGAAGCCGTCGAGGTGCTGCCGGGACAGGAGGAAATCGCGCGAGCGGGCTATGGCCGCCTGCACGTCTGCAAGGTCGGCGTCGGCGCGGCCGCTCTCGGGCGCCGAAGTATGCGTTGTCCCGTCCGCTATTGTCATGGGGCAGAGGGCGCCCCGGCCCCCGCCGGACGAACCTCGGGCCGTAGTCCTTGAGCCATGCGGAATTCCATTTTTAGTAATCGAATCGAAACATCAAAAACGGCAAGCGATATTTCTCCGCGGCCCCCCCGCAAATCTGCCCGGAACGGGGGGAGGGGAACGCGCGCCTGCGCGCCGCCATCTGGGGCGCGATCCCGCCGCGGTTGGTTGTTGCCGCGGGCCCGCCGTTGCCATTCTGTCCGGAGGACCGCTGTCCGCCCGCCCGCCCGCCGGAAGGACGCCCCGAATCCCCGTCGATTTCACCCATGAGCGAAGCCGCCCCGCGCCGAACCGCCTCCGAGATGATTGTCGGCTACTTCAGGGACTTCGGAGTCCTGCGGGAGACGCGCACCGAATACTGGGGCATCCAGATCATCAACTTCCTCGACTGCACGGCGTATTTCGCGCTCCTGACGATCGCGGCCGTGTTCCTGTCCGACGACCTCGGGCTCAACGACCGCGACGCCGGCTACGTCATCATGGCGTTCACGTCGACCACGTCGCTCATGCTGCTTTTCTCGGGGATGGCCACGGACTGGCTTGGCATCCGGCGCGCGCTCAACGTCTCGCTGGGAGGCCAGCTCGTGCTGCGCCTCGCGATGGTCTGGGTCGGCCTCACCCCCTCGCTGCCGCACCGCGGCCTCCTCGCGGGCATCATCTTCTTCCTCATGGCGCCCTTCATGGCGGGCCTGCAGACTGTCTTCCAGGCCGCCACCAACCGGTACACGACCCGGCGGTCGCGCGGAGCCGGCTTCAACCTGTGGTACCTCTTCATGAACGTCGGGGCAGCGGCGGCGGGCTTCTCGATCGACATCGTGCGCAAGCTCCTGCACCTGCCCAACGTCCACATATTCACTATGGGCGTCGTGACGGCCGTTCTCTGCATCATCGCGGGGAGGCTGCTTGTCAGGAGCGAGGAGCAGCTTGTCGCGGCTGACGAGGCCCCCGAGGAGCAGGAAAAGGACAAGAAGGTCGTGCGGAAGAACCCGATCAGGGACTGGCGCGAGATGGTCAGCGAGCCGACGCTCTGGCGGCTGGTTGTGCTGAGCGCGCTGATCGTAGGGGTCCGGGCGGTCTATGCCTACCTGTACCTCCTGATGCCTAAGTACTGGCTGCGCACGATCGGGCCGGACGCGGCCTTCGGCACGCTGAACGCGATCAATCCCATAGGGATCGTGATCGGCCTCGTCCTTTTCATTCCGTTCGCGAACCGCTACCGCGTTTTCACGATGCTCGTCTACGGGGCCATGATCTCGTCGATCTCGCTCTTCCCCATGGCGCTGCCCTGGACCGTGTACGGCCTCAAGATAGAGAACGCCCATTACCTGATGGCGCTCCTGTGCATGGCGCTGCTCACGGTCGGCGAGGTGGTGTGGTCGCCCAAGTTCTACGAATACGCGGCTGCAATCGCCCCGAAGGGCCAGGAGGGCATGTATCTCGGCCTGTCGCTCATCCCCTGGTTCCTGGCGAAGACAATGGTCAGCGCCCTCTCGGGCCACCTCCTCGAGCGCTGGTCGCCCGAGAAGGTGCTGATAAACGGGGTCCCGACGCCCCTGCAGCAGGCGATGGTCGCCCACCAGCTCGGCTACTGGCACCGCCCCGAGGCCATGTGGTTCGTGCTCGGGGCCTACGCGCTCGGCGGCTGCCTCATCGCGGCGCTCCTCGGGAAGTGGTTCAGCCAGGGCGTGGAGGAGAGCAGGTAGCCGGCACCCCGGGCCGGCGCGAGCGCTCAGCGGCCGCGGACGTAGGCGCGGATCGCCTCGAACTGGCTGTCCCCGTCGAGGCCCGCCTCCGCCATGACCACCGCCCCCGCGCCGCTCCCGAGGAAGTGCCCGAGGCGGAACGGATGGAGCGAGTGGGCGCGGCCGCGGTCGGAGCGCACCCAGCGGGTCATCGTGGCCATCGTGAAGTCCGTGACGGCCATGGCCTCGAGCTGGTGGGCCTCGGGAAAGACACGCTCGCGCTCGAGCAGGGGCAGCAGGTCGAAAAGCTCGCACGAGGTCACCACGTAGGCGTTCAGGTCCAGGCCGTCGCGCTCGAGCAGCGGCAGCGCCCTGGTCACGAAAGCATAGGTGGCGCCGGTCCCCTGCAGCACGACCGTGCCCTGGCTCCGCCCGCGCGCCGCCCGCAGGCGATAGGCGCCCTGCGCCGCGGCGGAGGCCGGCGCAAGCCCCAGGGCCGCCCGGTCGAGAACCGCCACCGGCGGGCGCGTGATGAAGGGAGCGATGACCGCGGGCCGGCTCGCCAGCGCGGCCTTCACGAGGAACCAGATCTCCTGGGGCTCCCAGGGGGTGAGGGTGACCATGGTGCCGGCCGGGAAGTTGTCCTGCAGCAGCTGGAGGGACTGCGGGTCGGCATGGGTCGGGCCGTCCTCGCCCGTCATCAGCCCCGCGTGCGCGCACACGAGGAAGAACGGGCGGTTGAAGCCGCCCTCGGCCGCGACGCGCGCCTGGTTTCCTATGGCGTGGAGCCGAGCCGCGATGTGCCCGAGCGGTGCGCTGAAGGCCCCGTAGGACGAGCCGACGCCGACATGGCCGCCGAACGCCGAGATTCCCGAGAGCATGGCGGTCATCGCGTCCTCGCAGATGCCGCCGATCGAGAGCTGCCGCGCCGCGGGGTTGTCACGCCGGTTGTAGAAGCCGGGGGGGAACCCCTCGGCGACCTTGCTGACGCTCGTCGAGGCGAGGAGGTCGGCCGATGCCACGACCAAGGCGCCGCCGCTGGCCCGGTTGTAGTGGTTTAGAACCCGCCCGAGCTCCTCGCGCAGCGTCGTCTTCGAGCCCGGCGCCAGGGCGAGCTCGCGCGGGGCCGCGGCGCCCGCCTGGCCGGCGATCTCGTGGACGGCCTCGATGCGGGGCGAGCCCGGGAGCACCCGGCGCCGCCTGCCGTCGAGCCGGTCCCTTGCTGTGCGCAGCCCCTCGGCCAGCGCCACGACCGCCGTGCGCCGCCCGGCCAGGGCTTCGCGGACGGTGGAGAGCGCCTGCCAGTAGCACTCCTCGACGACGCCGGCGTCGGCGCCGCCGCCGCAGCGCTGGGGGACGCCGTCGCAGCACGGCAGGTGCGCGGCGTCCTTGGGCAGGAGCGGCGCGACGGCGGCAAAGAAGCCCTCCGAGCACAGGCTGTGGCCCGCGCCGTGGGACGCGCGGCCCTCGATCCCGTAGTGCCACCCCTTCACCGTCCGGTAGACGATCGCCGTCGGCTGGCCGTTCTCGAGGCCCCGGGCGAGGCGCTGGGCCTTGGCGATCTGCTGCCAGTCGAAGCCGTCGGGAACCATGATGACGTTCCAGTCGTTGATGTAGGCCAGCTCCGCCGGCGTCCATTGCACGTACTCGCCCGGGGTCTCCCCGTCGCGGCAGACGCGGTTCGAGTCGATCGAGGCCTGGTTCCAGTCGACGTGCAGCACGACGTTGCCGAGCGACGCGGTGCCGCCGGCGGCGAGGGCCTCGGCCACGCGGCCCGGCGTCAGGCCGCCCTCGCCCTCGACGATGTGAACACGTGGGGCGGCCGGCCCGTAGAGGTCCGCGGCGCCCCAGGCGAGGCCGAGCGAGGCGGCCAGGCCCACGCCGGAGGCCCCGGTGGACAGGCGCACGAACGGGGTCGCGGGCGTGGGATGGCCGTCAAGCGCCTTTGCCCGGAATCTTGCGAACAGGGGCGTCCTGGCGGAGGGGTTGCGCCGGAAGCCGAGCAGGTCCTCGACCCTCAGCTGGTGCGCGGCGTCGGCGGGCAGCAGCTCCGGCGCCGCTATTCGCGCCACCTCGTTTCGCAGCGCCCACATCGCGTAGAGGCCGAGCGCCTTGTGGCCCGCCGCGTAGGAGATGATGTCCGCGTCCCGGCGGCCGGGGTGGGCGAGGTCGTAGTCCATCGTGTCGAACAGCAGCCGCGCGACGAAGCGCCCGGAGGAGATCGAGCCGCCCGGGTGGCCGGAGAGCGGCACATAGTTGTACATCACCGCGCAAAGGGTGCGGTAGACCAGGTCGAACGCCTCGAAGTGCGCCACGGTGCGCTCGTCGAGAGGCGCGCCCTCCGCCTGCACGCGCTCGAGCGCGTCGATGAAGACGCCGCGCCGGGGCCCGAAGGACATCCCCGACGGGCGCGCGCCGGCCACGGCCTCGCGGGTCACCATAGGTGCGCGCCCTCCTTCACGAAGGCCCGGAACCCCTCGCGGTCCTCGGCCGCGGCGCGGATGCGCTCGAGGCCGGTCTTGAGGTCGTCGAGCCCCGTGGCGATCGACAGGCGCAGGTAGTGCAGCCCGGCGGAGCCCAGGCGGCCGAACGAGCGCCGGTCCATGGAGGCCACCTGGTAGCGCCACAGCAGGAACATCTGCACCAGCGTCGACGGGCTGGTGCGGCCCCGGTCCGCGGCCGGCATTCTTCGGTGCGCCTCGATCGCGCCGAGGTGCCCGCACATGCCGGCGATGTTTGGGAAGAGGTAGAAGGCCCCTCCGGGCTTGCGGCAGCGGATGCCGCTGATGGCGTTGAGGCCCGCGACCATAAGGTCGCGCCTTTGCGTGAACGCCTCGAGCATGCTGGCGATGCTCTGCCGGCTCAGGGGCGATTCGAGCGCGGCCCGCGCCCCCATCTGGTTGTAGGCCGGGATGCACGAGAAATAGTTTATGTTCAGGTTCTTGAACACGTTGGCCTCCTCGGCCGTCGGGAACACGGCCCAGCCGACCCTTCCGCCCGTCCACGCGTAGGACTTCGAGACGCCGCTGACTATGATCGTGCGTTGCGCCATCCCGGGGAGCGACGCGATCGATTGGTGCTCGTTCCCGTCGAAGAGGATGTCCTCGTAGATCTCGTCGGAATAGACGCGCGCCTGCGCCGGGGCCCCGCGCAGGATCGCGTCCGCGATGCTCTCGAGCTGCCCGCGGGTGGCGACGCTTCCGGTGGGATTCGACGGGAAGTTGAGGATCACGAGCCGCGTACGGTCGCTGATCAGGGGCGCAAGGTCGTCTCCGCCGAAGCTGAAGTCGGACTCCTCGCGAAGGTGGATCGGCCGGGGCCGCGCACCCACGTAGGTCGTGAAGGACTCGTAGATCGGGAACCCGGGGCTCGGGTAGATTACCTCGTCGCCGGGATCGCAGTAAACCTGCTGGGCCAGGCCGATGGGCGGCTTGGCGCCCGGGAACACCACGACCCGATCGGGGGTGACCTCGATGCCGCGCCGCTGCGCGACGGTGCGCGCGACGGCCTCTCGCAGCGGCAGGATTCCCTGTGGGTCGCAGTAGTGGGTGAGGCCGAGGTCGATCTGCCTCTTCACCTCCTCGGCGATGTGCGGCGCCAGCGGGAAGTCGGGCTCGCCCAGGTTGCACTTGATGACCTTCAGCCCCTGGTCCTCCAGGGCCTTTATCTGGGGTCCTATCCGGAAGGCGTTCTCGCTGCCGAGCAGGCGCGTGCGGGCCGAGAACAGGCTCGCGCGAGCCTTGGGAGTCTTCGGGCCGGCCTGCGCGGCCTTCTTATTGAGGCCCCGTGGGCGGGGTAGGGTGGAGGCGCGTGATGTCATGGTTTGTGTCCCTACCGGCTGACACAACAGAGTGGGCCGCGCGCTGGTTTGGCGCAAGACATGCCTTGCGCGGCCCCAGGGAAATCGGGGGCCTGCGACGATGGGGAGCGCCCGCGCATTTCGCGCGGCTGGTACCGGCGCGCTCCCCGGGACTAGCCTCCGGCGCGGGTGCGGCCGAGCTCCGCGGCCAGCCGGTCTATGCTCTGCGTCCAGCCGGCCTCCATGCCTGCCAGGTAGGCCCGGGCGAAGGGCACCACGGCGGCCGCCCGGGTGCGCATGGTGAGTCTCGTCCTCGGGCCGTCCTCCTCGAAGGTGACGCTCGTCAGCCCCTTGAGGACCGGCGAGCCGGCGCCGTCGACCGCGTCATTCGTGAAGACGAGGCGTTCCGGCCGCACGACCTCCCGGTACACCCCCTGGCAGGGGTACTCGCTCCCGTCGGGGCCGCGCATGACGATCCGCCAGGCTCCGCCTGGTCTGGCGTCGAGCTCGCACACCGGATTCGTGAAGCTCGCCGGGCCCCACCAGCGCGCCATCTGCTTCGAGTCGGTCCACGCCCGGAAGACGACGTCGCGGGGCGCGTCGAAGACGCGGGTTATGACGACCTCGCGCTCCGCGGGGCCGTCCGCGGGCCCGCCCTCGACGGCCCCGCGGGCCTCCGCCAGGTGCTCGGCCAGGCGCTCGAGGGTCTGGTTGCCCCCCTCGACCGCCCCGAACTCGCGCGCCACCCGGTCCCGCTCCTGCGCGGAGGCGAAGACCATTCGGATCGTGACCCGGGTGCCGCCCCTCGCAACGGCCTCGAACGTCCATGTCGAGACGAACTGGGCCCCCGGCCCGCCCTCGCGGTTGCCGCCGTGTGAGAAGACGATCCGCTCGGGCCTCACGACCTCGGTGAACACGCTTCTCCCGGGGTAGTTCGCGCCGTCGGGCCCGTGCATCACGTGCCTCCACGACCCCCCCGGCCGCACGTCCATCTCCTCGATGGTGGTTGTGAATCCCCGCGGCCCCCACCAGCGCGCAATGTGCGCCGGGTCGGTCCACACCTGCCAGACAAGCTCTCGCGGCGCGTCGAAGACCCGTGCGACAACGATTTCACGGCCGGCGGCGCCGGCCCCGGTTTCAGCGTTTGGGGTCATGTTTTTTGTCCTTTGATTGAAGTTCCTTCAGGTAATCGTCCAGGCGGTCGAAGCTCTGCTCCCAGAAGAGGCGGTAGCCCTCCACCCAGTCGGCGGCCTCCTTGAATCGGTCGGCGCGCAAAGCGCAGAAATGCTGGCGGCCCTCGCTCCGCTTCACGATGAGCCCGGCCTTTTCCAGGTAGGCCAGGTGCTTAGAGACGGCCTGCTGGGAGATGCGGAACGGCCCGGCGAGATCGCAGACTGAGGCCGGGCCGCCGGCTAACCGTCTCAGGAGGGAGCGGCGGGTCGGGTCGGCGAAGGCCCCAAAGGTGGCGGTCAGTGAATCCACAACCATATGGTTGTGGAATTGCTGGCGAATGTCAAGCGGCTGATTTGCCGCGGCGGCAGGGGGAGGGGAGCGGCGGGCGGACCCCGCGGGGCTCAGGCGCCCTCCAGGGCCTGCCGGAGATCCCACACAAGGTCGTCGGGATGTTCGATGCCGACGGAGAGCCGCACCAGGTCGTCGGTGATGCCGCCGAGCAGCTTGTCCTCGGGCGTGAGGCCGGAGTGGGTCATGGTGGCGGGATGCTGGGCGAGC
>Ga0181526_10000525_pt1 | contig 40405 bp, 19 predicted proteins | sample PEATcosm2014_Bin_35_FD_119750 | JGI IMG/M metagenome (GOLD analysis project Ga0181526, IMG submission 119750) | Peatland microbial communities from MTU Mesocosm Facility, Houghton, MI, USA - PEATcosm2014_Bin06_30_metaG | ecosystem: Environmental > Terrestrial > Soil > Wetlands > Peat | place...
AACGCGGCCGCCGACAATCTGCTCAACAAGAACTACGAGTTGCCGCTTGGGGGCGTGAACCTCGACAACTTTATGGCCAGCATGTGGATGGGTTCAATCAAACCGCTGACGGGCCGGGGGCGGTCCGTTTCATTCAGCCTGAGCGCTCAGTTCTGACAGGCCGGGCGTTTGGAGTCTAAAAGCGCTGGGATTGGCGAAGAGAGTTAACGGTTCATTGCGTGAGTTCCGATTGATCCGCGAGGCTGCGTCGCATAGAGCCGTTCTCTACTTCGCATCGAGTTTCGAGCAAAATGGAATGTGGTTCTTTTGAGGAAGAAGCCACTCTGCGGCATCGGGCTCACGCTATGTCTACTGGAGAACTGCTGTAAGCGCTTAACCCAGCTCAGTTGTTCCTTCATCGAGCGCGGTAGAGCTACGCAGACTAGCACTTATCCGCGAGACGAACCGCTCAGTAGGCCGAGACTCGCTCTATTCGATCAGGCCTTTCATCTCTTGGCGGCATCGACACAAAGAACGATGGCTCCTCCAGTGCGAGCGCCGTAGACTCCCAGGTAGTCAGGGTTCTGAAGTCTGCCTCGAATGCAGCGGCATCGAGCGCACGTTCCATGGCAGAGATATCCCAGCGGCGCAATACACTGTCGACAATCAGTTTGAGATCGGAACGAAATGTGGCGCGGGTCATATATTCGACATCGAGCTGACGCTTTGCAGGAAGAACGACGTTATGGTAGTACGCATCCAAACGATCCTTCGGCAGATTGTTGAGAACCGCCTCTTCGCGGGCGAAGGCATTGGTGGCCGCGCCGGTGATCCCCGGCCTGCACGGAAGATTGTAGTGCACATGCTCCTGCATCTTCGGACGGGGGCCCACCAAGCTCATTTGCCCGACCAGTACATTGAGAAGTTGGGGCAACTCGTCGAGCTTCCAGCGTCGCAAAAAAGGACCGATGGACGTGAAGCGCTGGTTGCCGACCGTGGTAACTGCATGATGGGCTTTGTCCGTTGCGTGAACCATCGTCCGGAACTTCAGAATGGTGAAGATCCTGCCATGAAGTCCCACCCGCTTCTGCAAAAAGAGAACAGGGCCAAACGATGTCAGCCGGACCGCCAAGGCAATCACCAGCAAGACCGGAACCAGCAAAGGCATCGCCAGCAGAACACAAAATACATCGAACAAGCGCTTGGCGTTTGACTGTGCCCAGGAACTCAGCAGCTCCGTTGACAGATCAAGCGTGAGACCAGAGACGGGAGCTAAGCCGAAAGCGTCCTTCAGTCTTCCGATCCTCTCCGCACCGGCTCTGGCACGATATTGAGTGAACCGATCCATGGCCCGGTCTTCAGGAATTGTCATCTTCAACAGATTGGCGTCCAATTGCCCCTCCACTGGGTTGAAAACGTTTATGGCGACCAAGGTATGCCTGAGGCCCGTTCTCTCTTAGCGCCGCGATGCCGGCGCCTTCATTCGGCGTGCTGACACAATCTTAATTGCTAAAAAAGGGAAACGTTATGTCTGCGCCTTTTACTACGCCCAAAACGAGAGAATTTCACACAATTGAAACCCACTGAGGAAATCTGGAGACAGTGTATCACGATCAGGTCAGAAAGACGACAATTGGCAGATAACCGCCACTCGGATCAGAAGATCGGTCGATTCAGAAGTGACACCTACCGCACGTTGTAGCGGGAAGAGATCATCTCTGGAAAGTCCAGGTGCAATCCCCTTAGAGAGTCTTTGGATCTGTTTTCAGCGTGCCTGGAGGGCTGGAAGTTCGCGTCGCGCTGCGGCCTTTCTTCAAGACCCTCATGAGCCACTGAATACTCACTTTGCCCGCGGTGTTTAGCGACGGGCAAGGTGCAAGAGTGCCGTAGACTTGGCGCTGCTTGGCAAGGCAACAAAGCCTGATTGGCGCGGTTTTCTCAAAATGGAGAACATCGTGCCAAAGTATGAAACGTTCACCCGACTGCGTCCAAGTCTGAACCCGGATCAGTTTCTCGCCTTATTTCAGTGGCTCATGTCGCAATCTCTCTGCCACTGCCAGGATATTCGGAGCCATCGACGGTAGGGTATTACGTCGCTCGCTGGACCGCGCTCCATAGGACGACTCCTTTCTCAGTAGTTGCTCGCTCTACATCGACTTGCGATTGCCCCAGACCGCATTCAAACACTCTTGCAGGCCTGCAGATGGCACGTGCTAAACTCTTGGAATATGAGCTCATTTGAGTGCAGAAATGGGATTGGAGGTGTCTATATCCATTCAGACTTCAATCAACCTGCAATGCGGATCCGACAGTTCCTGGGGATGGTTCTTCTGCTCCTGATAGTGTCGCTTTCGGCTCCGGCGTGCTCCGGTCAGTCGCAGTCAGACGACACCCCGCTCCTGACTCCTCAAGCGCGTCCCGTGTTGCCCGGTCAAACCGGCGATCAACCGCGAAGTTCCAATAGCGATTATTCAGATATCGAACGGTTGCCCGAGAAATCTTCTGGGAAGAGTCAAACGCAGCAAGTGCCGCTTCCTCCAGAGCCGACGACCGAGTTTCAAAAGTTTGTCGCCACAACCACTGGCCAGGATCTACCCATTTACGGCGCGAGCCTCTTTAACAGTGTGCCTACCACCTTTGCCCCGCTCGACATGACTCCTGTTCCACCCGATTACGTCATCGGACCTGGAGACGAGCTGCGTATTCGCGTTTGGGGCCAGGTAAACTTCCAGACCAACGTCCGCGTTGACCGTTCGGGAGAGATATTTCTTCCGCAGATTGGTCCGGTACATATCGCAGGCTTGCCCTTTTCGGCACTTGACGAACATCTGCGTGCGGCTGTCGGGCGCGTCTATCACAATTTCGATCTCACCTCGGATGTGGGACAGATTCGCGCAATTCAAGTGTATGTTTCCGGGCAAGCACGGCGTCCCGGCGTTTACACCGTGAGTTCACTGAGCTCTCTGATTGATGCGCTCTTCGCCAGTGGAGGGCCCTCGGCACAAGGTTCGATGCGGCGTATCCAATTGCGGCGCGGCGGCGCGACGGTGACGGAACTCGATCTCTATGACCTGCTCGTACACGGCGACAAGTCAAAGGACGTGAAGCTCCAGTCCGGCGATGTCATCTTCATTCCTCCGGTCGGCCCCCAGGTGGCAGCCAACGGCAGCGTGAGGAATCCGGCGATCTATGAACTGCGAGCGGATGAGTCGCTTGCCGGACTTATCGCCGATGCCGGAGGCGCCACCCCGGTAGCCTCTGAGGCGCGAGTCTCGATCGAGCGCATTGACGATCACCGGGACCGGCATGCGATGGAGGTCGCGTATGACGTCACGGGCCTGGCCACTCCTCTGGCCGACGGTGATCTGGTGCACGTTTACTCCATCGTCCCCATCTATCGGAAGACAGTCATTATCAGGGGAAATACAGCGAACCCAGGCCGCTTTGCCTGGCATTCGGGCATGCGCGTTAGCGACTTGATTCCGGACAAGGAATCGTTGATCACGCGAAATTATTGGTTGAAGCGGGCGCAGCTTGGACTGCCCGGTCCGGAACAATCGGACGCATCGAGTCCGGCTAGTCCGCCTAGTTCGCCGCAGAGCCAGAACCTTAGCGCTCAGCAGCGCGCCGGGAGTGCTTCGCTGGCAACGATACAGGCTTCTGTTGCTCCTAACGTCCCTCCTCCGGCAATTAGAACGGAAATTCGGAAGCTTGCGCCGGAGATCGATTGGGCTTTTGCCAGCATTGAGCGACTCAACCCGGAGACCTTGAAGAATACTGTGATCTCGTTCGACCTGGGCAAACTCGTTCTTGAACACGACGTCTCCCAGGATCTTGAACTGCAAGCCGGCGACGTGGTTTCCATCTTCTCGGAGGCTGACTTCCGTGTACCCATTGCACAACAGACAAAGCTGGTCAAGCTCGATGGTGAATTCGCGAACGCGGGTGTATACACGGTTCAGCCCGGCGAGACATTCCGCCATCTGATAGAGCGTGCAGGCGGTCTTACTCCCAATGCGTACCTCTACGGATCGGAATTCACGCGCGAATCGGTACGCTCTATCCAACAGGCTAGAATCGATGAGTACGTGCAGAGCCTCGCAATACAAGTCCAGAGAAACAGCTTAGCCGTCGCCGAGACTCCGTTAAGCTCGGCGTCGGATCTGGCCAGCGGAGCAACCGCCCAAAAAAGCGAGCAAGACCTTCTTGCCTCACTTCGACAGATTCGGGCTACGGGACGGATCGTGCTGGAGATCAAACCCAGCGCCCTCGGCACGATGAGCCTTCCTGACATCGAACTGGAGGACGGGGACCGCTTTGTCGTTCCAAACATTCCGGCAACTGTCAACGTGGTCGGCGCGGTGTACGATCAGAATTCCTTTCTTTATGTGCGGGGGCGAAGGGCTGGATCGTACCTGCAAATGGCCGGTGGACCCAACAGGGAAGCCGATCGGAGCCGTACATTCATCATTCGCGCCAACGGCGAGGTAGTAAATCGCGACAAGTACCAAGGGCTCTGGGGTAGCGAGTTCAAGAGCATTCCCATCAATCCGGGAGACACGATTGTGGTCCCCGAGAAGAACTTCAAACCGTCCGCTTTGCGCGGACTGATCGATTGGTCTCAGATGTTCTCGCAATTCGCACTGGGCGCTGCGTCGATCAGCCTGCTTAAGTGACAGGAATCGGAAACTCTGCGAGGTTGAAATGTGGCAGGAGGTATGCGCCAATCCTAAATCCCGCAAGACATATAACAATTGAGATTCCGATTTCCGAACTGAATGAACCTTTAGCTTGACCCTCCGCAGGGGAAACATCGAGGCCCGTCCCGACGGAGAACAAGGAAATGCCGCGATCATGCCTGTGGCTTTACCTTGCTACTCCACGCAGTACACATGCTGAACTTCATCAACAGTTTGGTTCGGTCGGAGAATGGGTGTGACTGCGCCACTTAAAAAGCCACAACTTATTGATAATAAATCATTTTCTAGTATAGAGCGCAGTAGATGAGCTCAAGCCGACTGTAGCCGGGAACACTTCAGGTGGCTTGAGCCGCAATCCGGCGACTTTCAGTGACCCTGCATACCGATCCCCTTGCGATGTTGGTCGTTTGACGTTGCAACATGCAATTACAGTTGCTCGGAGCGACTTCATTTAACTCTGCTGTAACGGGTCCTTTGGCAGGTCTTAAAGTGGTGGGGAACTGTGGGTTTGCTGGTGCTCGCCATCGCCAAAACAGGCCTCGCAAAAAATATTTTTGGGGGCATTCTGGCTTTTCTCAAGCTATCAATTAGAATTCCAACGGCTTCCACAACTCCCTGATATACGTGGCTGAAATATCATCATCGGAACGATGTATTCCATTTGTTTAGAATGGTTTGCTCTGTGATGGAAGAGAGCATAAAACTCAATAAACGTTCGGTTCAAGGCTGAGCCTCTTCAAATCCAATCATTCAAAGTGTTGCAACAGCACATACCCCCCTTCGGAAGGGTCATTGCGCTTTATCAAGATAGGGCAAATCTCTTCCCCGGATACTCACCCATGTTAAGTACCAAACTCCAACGTCGGCTGGACCCACGAGATTTAAGGGTCGAAAGACAGAATTTGCACGCCGCCGCTGTAGCGACTGCTTTTACCCGCCATCGTGCGGCGAGTTCGCTCCGACAACGTTCTGATATAGCCCGCTGGGCCCCATGCAGGGATCAAGAGGGTGGTAGTACCCCAGATGCACGGCAGACAGTTGGACGCGGCGGGCTGGGGATTGTAAGCGCCAGGAGAATCCATTCACCGCAGATATGCGGCGCAGCCGAGACGATCCGGTTGTGTTGAGTTGAGTGATCACAAGTGCTCTTTCTACAAGAGCTGCAATTGCATACAGAGCCGAAGACCGGAGCTGTTTGCGGGTCAAGGTGAGGAGGCTGCACAACCATGAGGAAGTCGTACCCGGTTTGGATGTCAATACTCATCGTCGTCGTCGCGGCAGTGACCGCGAGTGCGCAATCGTTTCGCGTGCAGTGTCCAACCAGCACAATCACACACCCGGACCCGAGTAACGCCGGGGTTAACAACTCAGAAGCTGCGTATAGCGGTCCGACACAATTCAACGGCTATGCTATTGGCTCCCTCGTCCCGACGAGTGGGGCCTTTGTCACGCCGGTTGCTGGAACCGTGAACGGCGCCATCAAGTGCCAGCAAATCTCGGGCGGCGACGGCTTTTCGACGATGGGGGACGGCAATCAGACGTTCATGTTCTCGTTCGGGCCGCTCTCCGGCTTGGCGGACATCGCGGCTGGCCATCCCGGCACCCAGTTCCCAAACATCTTTAACACCCCGTATCCGGGCACGGGTGCAAACGCCTATCTCCTGCGCGGCGACCCGGCCACGAACGACGGGGCGACCAGCGGCGCCGTGCCTTGGGCGGTGGGTTTTCCCCCGACATCTTCCCCGGTGTTCACGTGGAACGGCGCGGTTGGCCTGACGCCTGAAGTCGTGGCGACCGTATCCGTTAGTAATCTCCTAGAGGGGCCTTTTCCCGCCACAGCCCCACTCACTACGGCCCCCGGTTGCGATGGCGGCAACAACGGCATTAATCTGTCCGCCAACACCGTGACCGCCTGGACGGACACTCCCTTGGGCCTTCCCGTCGGAACACAAATCGTGATCTCCAGCGCTGTTGGCGAGGACGGCACCGCAACGCCGACTGGCTATGCGGGCACTTATGCAATTACCTGTGTGGCTACTGGAGCCGCCGTGGCACCGGACGGGTTCATCGAATACGCATTTCAGTACGTCGACCCAACGCAAGGTTTGGCGGCAGATACCTCGAATGACCTGGCTGCCACCGCCTCAACGCCCCCAGTAATCGACGGGCATGTGGATCCCCGTCCGATCATGGATGTCGGTGTGATGAACGGCAATATTCCCGCCCCCATGATTGCGTTTGACGAGGACGACGAGTTTTTTCTCACTCTCACCAACGTGGGCATGATCATGCGCCCGGACCTGTTCGAGCAGCACACGGTCCACTTCCACGGCTACCCCAACGCTTCCTCGTTCTATGACGGCGTGCCCGACGCATCCATCGCCATCAACATCGGCGCCAGCTTCACCTACTACTATCTCGCTCCGGATGCTGGGACTTACTTCTATCACTGCCACATCACCCCGCCCGAACACTTGCAGATGGGCATGGTTGGACAGTTGTATGTGCGGCCGCGGCAAGATCGAGTGCCTGCGGGCGGAAACCTCTATACGTATCTCGGATACCAGAATGGGATCTCCGAGCCTGCAGGACATACGGTGCCGGATCAGCGAACTGTTTGCAACACGGGCGCCGACATTCTTTGTAGCGCCACAATGCCCGCCATCAACACGGGGGCTGTGCAAGGTCTCGATAAGCTTGGCAACCCGCAACAGTACGTCTACAACGACGGTGACGGCTCAACTGCGTATGACGTGACGTACCCCATCCAGATGCACGGCTTCGATCCGAACTTCCACTTCATCGGCATGACCTTTAACCCCGAGATGTTCGTGGACATGAAGGACAAGTACTTCCTGCTGAACGGACGAAGCTATCCCGACACAACTGCGGCCGGGCCGCAAGCCACTGTCACGACCGATGGCACAATGCACTACTCGCAGCCGCTGCCGGCCATCATCAACATTCCGGTTGGCGGAAAGGCTTCCCTGCGTCTCGTCAACCTGTCGGTCGCGGAATACTTCACCTTGCAGAGCTTGGGCGTTCCCATGCATGAGATTGGATTCAATGCCAAGCTGTTGCGGGATCAGTCCGGGGTCAACACCGAATTCTGGACCAACTCGATCACGCTGGGCGGCGGCGAATCGCTGGATGTGATTCTGGATGCCAGTGACGCGGGCTGTAGCTCTTACATGGGCTCGGGATGCGCCGCGAAGCTGTATCCGGCCGGCAGCACCTTCTATGTCTACACTCCGAACCTCGACATGCTGTCAAATGACGCGGAGAATTTCGGCGGGATGATGACTGAGGTCCATATCTGCAGCAGCGTGACCGGCGGCAACACATTTGGGAACACCTGTAACAACTAGGAGAGCGGCAATGAGGCCAATGAAGATGAAAAACACGACGTCCAAGACACAATTGCTCATGGCGCTGGTGGTGGCGGCAACGCTGTTTGTCGCCCCGGTCGCATTCGCTGCTGTTCCCGGCATCTCCGGGGGCACGGGCACTCCGGTCTTTAAGCTAACGGCGCAGCAAGCGTATCTCAACCAGCCGGACGGAGAAGCGATCTATTCCTGGGGATACGGCTGCGCGGCGGGCTTTACGCCCACCTTTCTTCCCGCAGCCATCCTTGCTCCAACGGGGGGCTGTCCGTTGATGCAGGTGCCTGGTCCCACGCTCATCGTGCACGAGAATGATGTGGTCACGGTCACCTTGCTCAATGGGCTTCCAACCGCTGCGGGCAACACCTCGATCCTTTTCCCCGGTTTCAACGTGTCGACAAGTTGTACTGCGACGCCAGCCACGGGTCAGCAGGGCCTGTTGACATGCGAAGCAACTCCGGGCGCCACGGTGACCTATACTTTCACCGCCTCAGCGCCGGGCACGCACGCCTATTACAGCGGTACGCAGGGTGACCTGCAGATCGAGATGGGGCTCTACGGCGCTGTCATCGTCCTTCCGGCAAATGTTCCGGCAAACTGCAATTCCGGCTACCATGCCTTAAACCAGGAAGCGAAAAGTCATTGGGGCGAACCCGATTTCACGCTGTCTCATGCTGCGTACGATCACCCTGGGAGCTGCTACGACAGGGAATACCTGTTCCAGTGGGCCGAGATGGATCATCGGATTCACCTGCAGGCGGAGGCGGAGGTGACGGCAAAACAGGGCTGCACGGCGGGGAGCCCCGGATGCAGTCTCGACGTTCAGACCGAGCCCTACCATCCCGCGTACTTCCTGATCAATGGCCGTTCCATGCCCGATCTGATGGATCCCAACTACGCGCTGGAATATCCGCACCAGCCCTACAACGGCAACCCGCACACACATGGGGGCGAGCTGTTGCTGATTCGCAGCATCGGCCAGGGGCGGTGGCAGCACCCGTTCCATGAGCACGCCAACCATGTCCGCATCCTGGCGCGTGACGGCAACCTGGTTCTGAGCAGCGGGGCTCCCGTCTCGTATACCTCAGGTTTGAATGGTGACACGCCGGTAACGGCTCCGGGCCTCGCCGGTCTTCTCATGTTCAACACGGACACCACGCCGGGAGATGCTTTCGACGGGATCTTCTACTTCACCGGCAGGGGCTTGAACTGGGATCCCTACGGTCACCATCCGCCCATTACCGGTACGACTGCGGGTACTTCGGCGGCAGATCCATACGGAGATCCACTGGCGACGCTGACCTGCACGCCTGACGTGAACGGCTACAACTCCATCGCGCCGACGGCGGTTAACTTCATGGAGTGGTGCCAGGACCACGACAAGCCGGTACAAGTGGCCCCATTCGGCGACGTGCCAGGGGGAGGACCGGCGACTTTACCCGATCCCGATGTCTTCACCAATGGTGCCTGGTATGGCGGCAGCCCTTATCTCGGCCCCGATGCAAGCCTTCGCGGCTCGCATCCTGATTGCTCCACAACTACCAATGCCAACTGCACGGATTTGATGCCTTCAAACGTCCAGGCTAACCCGGCAACCGAGCGTGGCTGGGCGTTCATGTGGCACTCGCATAACGAGCGCGAGATTACGACAAACAATGTCTTCCCGGGCGGGATGCTGATGATGCTGCTGGTCGATTCACGGGAATTTGTCATTGACGAATCGCAGTAGGGGCGGGCTATTTTGACCATCTCCCAGGGCCGCCAGCTCGATCACTCCCCCGGTCGGCGCACGGCGAATAAGAACTCAGGGTCCATATCCAGGACCCAACTTGAACGAGAGGCGACAACGATGATCCGGATCAACGATGCGAAGTCGAAGACTACACTGAAGGCCGCAGTTCTGGTGAGCGGGTTCCTTCTCTTTGCGGCCGCGACGGGCTTTGGCCAGCAGCAGATCAACTTGTCGGCGGGACCCACCGCGACAACCATGCCGGATAGCACGGTTGTGCCGATGTGGGGCTACACTTGCGGAGCCGCCGTCGGAGGGTCGACCGCGAAGTGCGCGCCGTTGAGTGGATCCAATACCTCCACTTCCGCCGCAGCCTCCGGCGCACTTGGCGGAATTTACGTCATCAATGGCGGATCCGGCTACACGTCTGTTCCCACGGTGGCCATTAGCGCTCCGACTGGCGCGATTGCCGGCGTGACCAACGTTACGGCCACCGCGACCGCGGTGGTGAACGGCGGCAAGGTGGTTGGCTTCAATGTGACCAACCACGGAGCAGGCTATATTACGGCTCCCACTGTGACCATTACTGGCACCGCGACCACCGCGGCCGTTGCGGCGGCGAGTCCGGCCTGGTCGCCGGTAGTGATCACGGTTCCCTCGGGGCAGGGCCTCACGATCAATCTGACAAATAACCTTTCCTTCACCCCAGCTGCTGGTGGCACGGCGAATCCCATACCCACATCGATTGTGATTGTGGGTCAGGTGGGCGGCGGCCTAGGCGTGTCGCCAGTGCTGAACGGTACCGGCGGTGCGCCGACATCCACGAACAGTCCCAGCCACGCCCAGGCGCAGGGATGCCCGACATGGTTCATTGCCTCCGGCGCCACTCCGCCAGGTACCCCATGCACCGCTGCGGCTTCGGGATCCACGGCAAATAATGGTGTCTCAGGCGCACCGCCGCTCCAGGGGCCCCGTGTCCAATCGATGGCCACAGAGGTGACAGCGGGAACAACCGCGTCACTGACCTGGACAGGGCTTAAGCCCGGCACCTACCTGCTCGAGTCGGGCACGCATCCTTCGATTCAAGTGCCCATGGGCTTGATTGGCGTGCTGGTGGTCACCACCGCCCCCGCGAGCAGCGTAGCCGGCACAGCGTATCCCGCGGCGGGTACCGCTCCGGCGGTGTCTTACAACGCCGAGGTTCCGCTGGAGTTCAGCGAAATCGATCCCGTGCAGAACAAAGAGGTTGATGTGGCCGTTCGCACCACCGGTTTTAGCGAGACCAGGGTCTGGTCTGGCATGCCGATTGAGCCTAACTCGGGTCAGCCAGGTTGCGGATACCCAGGTTCAAGCACCTATAACACATGCTATCCACCGGCGGTCAATTACACGCCCTTCTACTTCCTCATCAACGGTCTCGCATTCGACAAGAGCCTTGCTGCGTTCTCGCTGTTCCCGGCTACGGCCGGCGTCAACGGCACAACTCCTGTCACGACGGGGATCACCGGCAAGGTCCTGGTACGCATGGTGAACGCCGGCTTGCGCATGCACGTGCCTTCGATCGTCGGGTCGCAAACCGCGGGCTTTACGGGCGCCGGGGCGGCCGCAACGGTTGCTGGATTCACCATCATCGCAGAGGATGGTAACCCCATCCCAAACCTGGCCGCTCCCAAGGTGCAGACTGACGTATTCATGGCTGCGGGCAAGACATTCGATGTGATGATCAATGTGCCGGCGTCCAACACCACACCGGCGCTACCGGTATATGACCGTGAGCTAAGCCTGTCGGCCAATTCTTCCGTGCGCGATGCCGGAATGCTGGCTTATATCGGTATCAACGGCGCTGCCCTCCCGGGAACCCCAGGGTTGGGTGTGTTCGCAAGCGCGCTAGCCGTCCCGGATACCTACAACGGGGTCATCCCTTGTGCGACCGGGGCCGCCTCGTGCACTCCCCTGGCGATATCCGACCCATCCAAGGGCGTGACCGCTAACGACGTGAATGTGTATGGCGTCGCGCTGTCGGCTTCTCCCGCCTACGGCACGCTGACCTGTAATGCGTTGCCGTCGAACCCGGTCCCCGGAATCTGCGCCAACGGCACCTTTACCTATACCCCGAATCCGGGCTGGGCCCCAGACACCTTCGGATATTGCGCCAACGGCGCGGTTGCTGGCACTGCCGGCCTCTGTACAACGGTTACCCTGAACGCATCGACGCTTGCGGGGTCTCCTGTCGCGAACGGAGTGACCTACACCTCCAAGATAGCCACGTTCATTAGGATCCCGTCGCCCGGCGTCCTCTCGGTGGACTCGGACCCCAACAGCCTTCCGCTGAGCGTTGCCCTGTCGAGTGTTTCCCTCCCGGCATGCACGGGCACCGTCACTGCCCTGTGCGGCAATATGGATGCGCAAGGCGGGTTCACGGCAAGCGTGCCAAGCGCCGGCACCTACACCTTTACCTACACCGCGCAGAATTCCCAGGGAAGGGCTAGCGCTCCCGCGACCGTGACACTCATCTTCCCGACGCCCAGCAATTTGATCGTGCATGTGATCGACGCCAAGGCGTATAACAACTGCAATTTCCAAAGCACTTGCATCGCTTCATTGGTGCCCTTTCCCGACTATCGCTGGATCATCGAAGAAGACAAGACCTTCGCAGTCGACCCGAACTGCACCACCAACAGCAGCATTACCACGCCGGGCTGCCCAAGCGTTGTGGGCCCAGCGGGGCAGACCACCATCCCGACCTTCGGCGTGAATTTCCATACCAGCAACATGGATTTCGTTGCCCAGGGCTGCACAGGACCGCTCTCGTGCGAAGGCGGCCAGACCATGTACGACGCCCGGCCAGCCTGTACGGGTGGCGTTGGGGTTCCGGCGGGTTGCAGCACGACCGCGGGACAGCATATCCCGGCGGTGTGCGACCTTGGCAACGGCGCCTGCCGGCCCGACACAACCGGAAATGGATTTACCCAAGTTAACCCCAGCCAGGTCCATCTCGATCCCTCCAAGCGCTATTACATCTCGGTGCTGCCTGGCGATGCGGCCAACCCGTTTCCTGGTTATCTGGGACAGCCGGTTTGCCCAGCCAATGGGGCGGAAGAAACTGCGCCTGTCGTAAATTCCACAACGAATACTACGACATGCGGTCACACCATGAGCGGCTCCACCATCCCACCGGCCTGCAACGTCCTGGGTGGGCCAAATGCCTGTACCGGAAGCTCCGCCTTTACCCAACCCGTCACGGTGCTCTCGCTGCCCACACCGCTTCCCACCGGTAAGCTTTCTGTAATCGTCTTCGAAGACGACTATCCGCTCAATGGCGAGCAGGATGGCGGGGGCGGAAACGGAACGGTTGCACCCATTGAGCCCGGCCTGGGCGGCTTCAACCTCGTTTTGTGGGACACCTATGGCGGACTTGGCGATGTGACTGGCCAGGATACCTACGACGACTTCAACCAGCCCTTGTCGAATAGCCTGTCGGGGACTGTCGATCCCTCCACGGGCCTAGACGCCTGCCCGGTTTCGGCCAATGCGACTACGGCTCCGGCCAATCCCGGCGCCGGGACCGGCGCCCCCCCGGCGGGTGGCGTCACGGGCATGATCGTGACCTGCCCGAAGTACGAGTCGGATGGGCACACACTGTCGCCGCTGGCTGGCCAGGCGGTCGTTGACCACCTCATGCCGGAGAAATTCAGTGTTCAAGCCTACCCAGGGGCGGATCGGATTGCGCGCGGCGAACAATGGGTGCAGACCAATACGCTGGATGGCCAGCACCCCCACGATTCGTTCATCCGGATCGGCGAGCCGAGCTACTTCCAGGAGTACGGACCTGCCGGATTCCATGTGGCCATCGGTTTCGCCAATCCGGCGATCATCAACGGCCGCCATCAAGATGTTTGCAATGGTTTCGGCAGCCCCGGTGCAGTCGGCCCATGCACCAACACCATCGACGGGCAAGTGAACGTCGAGCGGCTGAGCCGGACACCGGACCAGAGACTCTATCCCAGCGGTTCCCGCGATGCCCTCGCCTGGACCCAGTGCTGGGTCAGCCTGGGTGACCCAGACGGTGAGGACTTCCAGTTCACCTTCTGCGATGCCAATGGCAACTTCAAGTTCGCCAATGTTCCCGGCGGGAACTGGAGACTGACCATCGGCGATCAATGGAATGATCAGATCATCGATGGCCTGTCGACACCGGCCAACGTGGGATGCCCCGCCCCAACACCGCCCGCTACCGGCTGCCCGGCCGGAACGATTACCGCCCTCCACATGGGGGAAGTCGGTGTTCAGCAGTGGCAGTCCAATCTCTACACCCGCACTTTCGTGGATGACAACAAGGATGGAATATGGGAACCCAACGAGATCGGGATTCCGTTCATCTATACGATGATCCGCTACCGGGATGGGCACACCGCCAACAACCTGGTGACGGATTTCAACGGCGTTGCCAACTTCAACGAAACGTTCCCGCTGTTCAACTGGTATGTGGTGGAAGCGGATCAGGGCCGCTACAAGACGACAGGCATCCACACCGTTTATGACGCGGGCGGCCCTGCCGACGGCAGCACAGCCTTCTGCGGGCCTTCCAATGGCGACCGGGCATGCGGATCTTCGACTGCTTACGATTTCTTTGCCAACACCTTTGAGGCAGTTCCTTTGCCAGCCGATCTGTCCGTGCCCGGAGCGGTTTATTGCGCCAAAGCGGATTGCACGGCTGAGGCCCCTACGTTCGCAGCCGGTACCGCAAAGCCCAGTTCTTCTCTCGCCTCCACCGGTCGTATCGATCCACCGACGTTTGGTGGAACCGAGGGTTGGTCGCTGCTGACAGGCCAGAGCAACTATATGGATATCGGGAAAGCGCCCTACGCGGCCTGCAATTCCGCGCTACCCGTAAGCTCCACTAACTTCTGCGCGACCGTCACCACCATTGTCCCCGGATCTACCACACCCACCTCTACGCTGGTAGGCGAGAACGGCGGTATCCATGGACAGGTCGCCTATGCTTCGACGCGTCCATTTGACGATGCGTCGCAGATGATACAGCAGCCCTGGGAGCCGTTGGTTCCCCACGTCACCCTCAATCTCTACCAGGAAGGCTTTGCATCGGATGGCGTGACGCCAACCTTGAAGCTGGTGGACACGACCCAAAGCAGCAGTTGGGATGACTGGGCGCAGGGGTTCTACCCGAACTATACCGACTCCGCCACCGGGACGCCCTTGCCGTACATGAACTGCCCCGGCCAGGGCACGAATGTCGCCGGGAGTCCCAATCAGGACCTCTTTTACTTCTCCCTTTATGACCAGCCGAATTACCTCGACTGGTACAACTTCTTACACAACGGGGGCACGCTGCACACGCTCCCTTACAACTCCCAGTACAAGTGCTACGATTCGATGCACATCGGGAACCAGGGGCAGCCCGCGGTGTACGACGGCAAATACTCGTTCCCGAGCGTCCTGGGCATCAACCCGGCAACCGGAAAGGTGAACACTGCGTTGACCGGCGGTGTCGGGGGCAATGGCCTGGGCACCACTGGATTTACCGCGGCATCCATGCCGGGGACCAACTGCACGGTCTGCGTGGCGAATCCCGATTCGACCGACAAATGGCGTTATGGCACCCCGATGCTGCCGCCCGGCAAGTACGTGGTGCAAGTGATCATGCCGGCGGGCTATGAGGTCTATAAGGAGGAAGACAAGAACCTCCTCATCGGCGACAACTACATCGCGCCGGTCACGCAGGAATTTGCTGGGCTGGGTGCCGACATCTTCATTATTCCCGACCAGGCCTCCGTGGCTTCCATGTACGACGAGAGCACCGCGGGATTCAACCCCAAAGACTACCAGAACTCGACCACGGACTTTGCGACGGGCGATGAACTCTCGGGCGTCCCAGGATTCCCCGGCTTCCAGGATCCCTTGTGGCCCTGCGTCGGTGAGATGCGCGTCGTGCCCGACTATCTGAGCCTCTATCCGCAAGCTCTGGAAGTGGCGCCCTTTGCTGGAGCGACCCGGCCCCTGTGCGACCGCAAGGAAGTCACGCTGGTCGACCAGATGTCGGTCTCGGCGAAGTTCTACATCTTCACCTCGACCCACATCGCCGCGAAATTCGCCGGCGGGATCACCGACGACTTCACCTCGGAGTTCGATCCGTTCTCCCCGCAGTTCGGCGAGAAATTTGCGCCGCCCAACATGGCCATCGCCACCAGGGACTATCTCGGAAACGAAATCTCGCGCGTGTATTCCGACCACTGGGGGACATATGAGGGAATGACCTACTCCAGTTGGGAAGTGAACCCGCCCAATATCACCGGGTATTCGCCGACGATCATGGTGCAGTGCATGAACGACCCTGGCCCGATCCTGGACACCAACCCCAGTTCACCGACCTACGGCCAGAGGATCACCGATCCCTTGTTCAACCCGGAGTACAGCGATTTCTGCTATGAAGACCCCTTCATGCCGGGCTTGACTGACTACCTCGACACTCCCGTGGTGCCCACGTCGGCGTTCGTCGGCGCGGCATACAACAGTCCCGATTGCAGCTACCCGGACACCACGCCGGCGATCTCGGAAGTGGACGGCGACGGTGTCGGACCTTATGTCAGCGCGACCGGTCACACCCTCACCATAACGGCGCTTGGCAACGTGACGACGAATAACGCCGCGTATTCAGGTCCATCTGCGAACACGGCTCCTTTCAATCTGAAAAAAATCAGCCGCCACTATGGCTTTGGCACTCGGTGCACCGCCATTGGAACCGGCTGCACTGCGGTATCCTCGGTGACCATCGGCGGAAAAACAGCTTCGATCACGGCTTGGAGCGACACTTCGATCACCGTCACAGCGCCGGCAGGCGTTCCTAACTGCCTCATCCAGCAACAGAATCAGTACGAGAATATCGGCGGCACACCGACTCAGCCCATAGCGCAGTGCGGCCAATTGGTGATCACCGCGGGTAACGGCAAACAATCGATCGATACCGTGACTGTCACCATCGGCGGCAAAGCTCCCACCCACGTTAGCGCCACCGCCACCATCCAGAGCGCGATCGACGCCGCCGCTCCGGGTGACTTGATCATCGTCGACCCGACTTGCAATGGCGCCGGCGGTTCGGTTTCGTGCGAAACCTCCTCGTCCAACGCCGCAAAGAATCCGGCTGTGACCAGCACGGGCTTAGCTTCCCATAACGAGATCCTGCTGATGTGGAAGCCAGTCCGGCTGCAGGGCGTGGGCGCCGTCTCGTCCATCATCGATTCCACTGCATTTCCGGCGGCCAAGCTGCTCGACCCTTGGCGTCGGCATATCAACTGTCTGTTCGACTTAACGCTAAACGGTGTGCCGGAGGGGACGCCGATCCCCAATACCACCCCTCCGACCACGGCGACCTACGATCCAAGCAACACTTACCTTTGCCCGGACACCACGACTGGGCCATGGAATTACTTTGTCGCCACAAACCTCATTCCCCAGATCGACCGCATACCGCTGGAGGCGGTTGTGGGTTGGGACGCTTCGCTCAATGGCAATCTCGCCGAACAACTGCAAGAGCCCTCTCTGATGGGCGCATATGAAGGAGCTGGGATTACAGTTCTGGGCAAGGGAGTGGCTCTGCCAGCCGGAACCAGCCCCTTTGGGACGGAAGGCGGGTTCCCGGCAGGCTCCCTGCTGCTACAAGATGTTCCTGCGGCGCTTGACGAAACAGGGGCGACGATCCCGCAGGAATATGACTATTGCACCACGCCTGGAACTACGAAGGAGCTCGTTCCCAACCCGTATCCCAGCAACTACGAGTGCAATCCCTCCTCGATTGATGGCATCACGATCACGGACAGCTCCCAGGGCGGCGGCGGCATCTTCGTCCACGGCTGGAACCATAACCTGCAAATCGCCAACAACCGGATCTACAACAACGCCGGCACGATCTCGGGTGGAATCACCATCGGTCAGGGCGAGTTCCCCGATCCGATCACAATTACTGGCGTCTTGAACGGGCAAGGGGAGCAGTCCAACCTCGATGTTCTCCCCTCCTGCGCGAACAGCAATGTAGTTGGCACTCACCTGCCGAACTGCCTGGACCTCCACGTTAACGTGCACAACAACAACATCACGAGCAACTCCTCTCTCGGGGATGAACTGTTCTCCGGCACTCTGGCGGGAGGCGGCGGCGCCAGTTTCTGCACCGGCTCCGACTACTACAAGTTCGACTACAACTGGGTGTGCGGCAACATCAGCTCGGCTGAAGGCGGAGGTCTCAGCCACCTCGGATTCATGTACTTCGGCGACATCGAGCACAACTCGGTGATTCTCAACGAGAGCACCAACCCCACCATTCCCACAAACGGTGGCGGAATTATCGCGATGGGCACGCCCGATACCGACCCGACTTGCACGAACATCCCCGACGCGGATTGCCCGCCGGGCCTGAGCGACGGCACTGGTCCGGGATTGATCATCAACGCCAACCTGATTCAGGCCAACGCGGCCGACAGCGGAGCCGGCGGCGGCCTCCGTCTGCAGCAGGTCAACGGGACCGATGTTTCCTCCTTCTACAACCAGCCGTCACGCTGGAATAGTGTCGCCGTCACCAACAACATCATCGTGAACAACGTGGCAGGCTGGGATGGCGCGGGAATATCGCTGGAAGACTCGTTGAACGTGTCCATCGTCAATAACACCATTGCGAGCAACGACTCGCTTGCCACCTCGGGCGTGCTGACGCAAAGCATTGGGACGCCTCAGTCCAGCGCCCCGGCGGGCAACTGCGTGATGACCTTCAATGGCGTTGCTTCCAGCGCATCGTGCCCGCAATCCTCAGGCGTGACCACCGAGGGGAACTCCCCAATTCTAACCACGACCTTCACTGGCTTAACCATTACGTGCCCAACTGGAATGCCCGGCTGCACGGGCTTCTCGAACCCGCTGCTCAAAAACAACCTGATCTGGCAGAACCGCTCGTTCTTCATCGGTATCGGCAACCTGGGGCAAGGGACTACCAACCAGCAGAAACTCATCTCACTCTACGACGCCTTTGGTACGACACCCGCCCCGGTGCAGACCGCTTCCGGCCAATGCACCCCTGGCGTCAGCTACTGGGACATCGGCGTCCGCGGCGACACGGGGCCGAGCAACCACAGCTCCGGATTCACGCTTAACCCGACGTATTCGGCACTGGATGACCCGGCAGACTACCCCACCGGACATAACCTGGGACTCAATCCCAGCATTGTCAGCCAGTATTGCGACGGTTCGCGCGTGCCGCCACAATGCTCCGTGGCGGACGGGTGCGGAGGCCCCAGCGGTTATGGCGTGCCTCCGGGCATTGCCGACGCGCAGAGCCCGAATCCGGTCTTCAGCCTCACCCCAGCCGCAACCGTGGACGAAGGCAACAACTGGATCAACGTCAGTTGGGGTCCGCTCTCGGTGAGCGACGATTCGACGGCAGGTGGAACCTATGGGAACTACGGAGGCGGAGGACCGTTTGCCAACTACGCCCTGGCGCCGGGCTCGCCGGACATCGACTACGTTCCGGTGAATTCGACGAACCTTCCCACAGCAACGATTCCGGCTCTTGCCACGGACTTCTTTGGAAATTCGCGGCCCGATCCGGTTAACAAGACCCGCTTCGACGTCGGAGCCATCGAGTACCAGGGAACCGCCGTTGGGCCGATCATCACCACGCAACCAACCAACCAGACCGTGGTCTTGGGCGCCAAAGCAACCTTCACCGTAGTGGCGACCGGTACCGCGCCACTCACCTACCAGTGGCAAGTTCTGGTTGGCGCTACGTGGGTAAACTTTGGTGCGGGAACCGGCACCACCACAGCTTCGATGACTACCAACGCCGCCACTGCGGGTGCCAACGGCCTCCAGTTCAGGGTCGTGGTGACCGATGGAAATGGGCTCACTGTAACCAGCAATACGGTGACTCTGACAGTGAGTAATGCGGCGCCGGTCATAACCGTTCAGCCAACCAACCAGACTGTGGTCTTGGGCGCCAAAGCTACCTTCACCGTAACGGCGACAGGTAACCTTCCCCTTACCTACCAGTGGCAGGTTCTGTCTGGTGCTACCTGGGTGAACTTCGGGGCAGGAACCGGCACCACCACCGCGGCGATGACCACCAATGCCGCCACCGCGAGCGCCAACGGCCTCCAGTTTAGGGTCGAGGTGACCGATGGAAATGGCCTGACCACAATCAGCAACGCGGTAACGTTGACGGTGAGCAACGCGGCGCCGGTCATAACCGTTCAACCAACCAACCAGACGGTAACCCATCCGGCAACCGCAACCTTCAGCGTGACGGCGACAGGTAACCTTCCGCTCACCTACCAGTGGCAGTACCTGTCTGGGGTCAACTGGCTTCCGTTTACGGCGGGAACCGGCACCACTACCGCCACGATGACCACCAACGCCACTACTGTGGCCGTCAATGGCCTCCAATTTAGGGTAGCTGTGACCGATGGAAATAACCTGACCACAGATAGCAATGCCGTAGTGTTAACAGTCCACTAGATCGAGACTCTGGGACTCTGTCCGGCGGTTCTTCCTGATTCTGGAGGAACTGCCGGGCGGAAATGAATGAACTCCGCGAGCTGCTTTTTTTGCTTGCATTTCTGATGAATTTCAGGCAATCTTGCCTTAGATTTCGTCACCTAAGTTGAGGAGAAATACCATGACAAGCCTTGCTGAAACCACCCCTGAACCCAGGAAAGATTGGGTTGCGCCTGAACTTAAGAAGATCAATGTTGAGGATATCACCGCACTTAATTCCGGGTTAGGCGACGACGGTTTTACCCCTGCTTCATAAGCGAATGAAGGTTTGCTTTAATTGATCAACTCCAATGACATTGGGATCGGCACCTCAAGATCGCTATTCCCAATAGCCCGCGGGGGAGCCTTGCAATCACAAGCCTGGTAATGAAAATAATCAGAGATCCGACCCTGATGACGCCAGGCAAAGTACTTGATGATCCGGTACTTACCACGAACCATCCGTATTCAGAGTTGGGGATTCAAACGAGTGCCCCCGGCTCGCCACGAGGAACGAGATGAGCCGGAAGATGTTTCTAACTGATTGCAATCTTCTCCCAGTATCTGAAAAGATACTGCTGGCAGTGGCTCTCGCTGGCAGCATGCTAATACCGACGGCGTTATCTCAATCTGCTGCACCGGCCGCCAATGAACCACCGGCCGGTGCGGCTTCCCCTGCGGTCGCGGCTCAAGCCGCAAAGCCCACGCCTACCCAGTCTGCCCCGCCAACTCAAGCAGGCGCTCCCGTCAAGTCCAGTGCTCCAGCCGCGCAGCAAGCGCCCGTATGGCGAGGCTCTCAAGTGAGTCGCGTTTCGAGCCGGGCGGAGATGTATTACCAGGGGGTCTGGGGCGTTGACGAGCTCCACGTAAAGGCGGCAGAGTCGGGCCAACTCATTCGATTCAACTACCGGGTGCTGGACCCGGTGAAGGCAGTGACTCTGAACGATAAGAAGGCCGAGCCCGAGTTGTTGGATCCGCAGGCCGGAGTCAAGCTCGTGGTTCCCCAGATGGAGAAGATCGGGAAATTGCGCCAGAGCAGCACTCCCAAGGCGGGCATGACCTACTGGATGGCTTTCTCTAACCCGTCGCTGGCAGTGAAGCGCGGCCACCGGGTGGATGTTGTCATAGGCTCCTTCCATGCAGCCAATCTTATCGTGGAATAAGGGATATTGCAGGTCTGCTTACTGAATAGCGGTTCAATGAAGTTTCTCGGTCCGTCCCTTGCTTCTTCGGTGGTCTCAGGTCTCACCTTGTAGCCCCCCCCTCAAGAACCCTGCGACGCAGATTTCATCAAGGCTAGACCTCGCAGAACTGGCTGTTCAGATAGAGCATCATTGACAGCTCTCTTCCCTGCAAATTCGGCGTAAATCAAGGGCTCAGATGTTCGCCTGTACTTCCCCCGTTCACAGCCCGAGCTTGCCCCAGAGCGCGTCCACTCTGGCTTTGGTGGCGCGATCCATCTCGATCATGGCAGGCCAGGGGCGGGCGAAGCCTTCGGCCTTCCATTTGCGCGTTGCGTCTATGCCCATCTTTGATCCGTAGTTGGGCAGGCGGCTGGAGTGGTCGAGCGAATCGACAGGGCCGAGGGTGAACTGGATGTCGCGCTCGGGGTCGATGTTGTTGGCTACGCGCAGGACGACCTCGGCGACGTTCTGCACGTCGCAATCCTCGTCGACCACGACGATGCATTTGCTGAACATGGCTTGGCCGAGGGACCAGATGGCGTTTATCACCTTGCGCGCCTGGCCGGGATAGCTCTTGCGGATGGAGACCAGCATAAGGTTGTGAAAGACGGCCTCAACGGGGAGATGAATGTCCACGAGTTCGGGAATCGTCATGCGCATGGCGGGCAGGAAGATGCGCTCGACGGCCTTGCCCATCCATGCGTCCTCCATGGGCGGCTTGCCGACGATCGTCGCGGCGTAGATGGGGTCTTTGCGATGCGTGATGCAGGTAAGATGGAAGGCCGGGTACTGATCGGTGAGGGTGTAGAAGCCGGTGTGGTCGCCGAAGGGGCCTTCGTCGCGGAGCTCGCCGAGCTCGACGTAGCCTTCGAGGACGATTTCGGCATGGGCTGGGACCTGGAGATCGACGGTCTCGCATTGGACGATTTCGACAGGCTTGCCGCGCAGGAAGCCGGCGATGAGATACTCCTCCACCTCGGGCGGGGCGGGGACAATGGCGGCGAAGGTGGTGGCCGGATCGGTGCCGATGGCTACGGCGACTTCGAGGCGCGAGCCTTTGAGATTTCCGAGTGCAACTTGCGGCAGGCCTCCAATGGGGCCGTCTGGGATCGAGACCGCTCCGCCGGCTGACTCGGCCATTGCGGCGACGCGCGCTGTGCTTGGGTCGGCGTCGGCTGCTGCGGAGGCTGCCTGGCGAAGAGCTTCGCGGTAGTGCTCGGCGGCGACCTTTTGCCGCTGCCAGTGCATGCCGGTGGTCTGGCCGTCGTAGACCTGCATCCTGTACATTCCGACATTACGTTTTCCGCTGCGCGGGTCGCGGGTGACGACGCACGGCAGCGTGATGAACCGGCCTCCGTCGTTGGGCCAGCATTTGAGAATCGGAAAGGCGTTGAGATCGAAATTGTCGCGCTGGATGATCTCCTTGCAGGGGGCGTCTTTGGCCGTGACGGTCTTGGGGAAGGCGCTGGTAAGTGCACCGAGTTGCGGCAGCATCTTGAGCTTGTCGAGGAAGCCTCCGCCGGGAGCTTTGATATTGAGCAGTCCGGTGATTCGTTCGGCTATGTCGTCGAGCTTATTGACGCCGAGAGCAAGGGCCATGCGGCGCTCACTGCCGAACTGGTTGATGAAGACCTTGTGGCCGGGATGACCTTTTACGTTTTCAAAGAGCAGCGCCGGGCCGCCGGGCGGGTATTTGCCCCCGCGAGCCTTGGAGACGCGGTCGGTGATCTCGGTGATTTCAAGCTCCGGCGAAACCTCTTCGCGGATGCGCTTCAGTTCGGCGTGCTTTTCGAGGGTCTTGATCCAATCGCGCAGATCGTCGTAGGCCATGGAGTGCTCCCTTGCTCAACCCTCTAGCTTACTGGGTTGCCCGGCCTTCATGAGCGGCATTCACGACTGAACTTGCAGAGCATTCAAGTTTGGCAGAACCGCATCCAGCGGGAATCCCAGCCGCTTCCACTCGTCGAAGCCGCCGCGCAGGGGGCGGACGCGCTCGATGCCAAGCTTGTGCAGGGTCATGGCGGTCTTGGCGGCAGTGGCTTCGCTGGGGCAGCTGCAATAGAGAACAATGTCGCGGTCGCGGGGAATCTCATGGTGGCGCGCGGCCAGCGACTCGGGCGAGAAGCGGAAGGCGCCGGGCAGGGTGAAGGGGTCCGGCAGCAATTCGAGGGGATGGCGGAGATCGACGATGAAGACCTGTTCGCCGGCGTCGAGCTGGCGCTTCAATTCCTCCGGCTCCAGGCGGGAGGCGACCAGCTGTTTAAGTACCATGCGGCGGCGCATGACCCGGCCCGCAAAGAAGGCCACTATGGCCATAAGCAGCAGAGCGCCAGAGAAGCGGCCCGCCCAGTTGAGCAGGCTTGGATCGCGCTTGATCAGGTCGCCAAAGAGGCGGCCGGCGGCCAGCAGCGCGCTCAGCCAGACCGCCGCGCCGATTGCGTCGTAGAAGAGGAACTCCGAGTACGCCATGCCGTTCTGGCCGGCGACGGGCGGGGCCAAAGTGGCCAGCCCGGGCACGAACTTGGCGATCATGAGCGTGACGGCCCGGCGGCGGCCAAAGGAATTCTGTGTGCGCCGAACGCAGATCGTCGGTTCCAGCGAGAGCTTGCAGAGGATGCGAAGCACATGGTGCCCATAGCGGCGGCCGATGAGGAACCATGCGCTGTCCGCCAGGAGCGAGGCTAAGAGGCCAGCCAGCAAAGCGAGTGTGAAATTCAATTCATGCTCGGCGGACAGGGCTCCGGCGGCCAACAGAACCGGCGTAGCGGGCAGCGGAATCCCGAGCTGCTCCACCAGAATCCAGGCGAAGAGCAGCAGATAGCCGTACATGAGCAGAATGTGTTCCGGCAGTGCCATCGAGGGGCCCAGCTTTCGCCTTCGGGGAAGTCAGAGCGCTGAGTTGCTCCCGCAGGCCATGAGCTGCGGGGGACAACGAGCGCTCTCATGCCCTTCGATGATTTAAGGGGAGAATTGGCTTCAAACGGTGGGCGACTGGGCGGCTTGAAACCGTCGCAGCACCCCTAATGGCTACCACTTTTCCGCAGGTTCCAGGATGGGCTCTGCGGCGGCCTCATCGCGGGCGATGGGCTCCGGCGAGTTAAAGAGGGCTTTTACGAAGATGTCGCGGTCTCGTGCTTCAAGAGCCCAGCTTGTGTGCCACTGAATTGTCCTGGTGGCGGCCTCGTCGGCGTATTTCACCATGAAATCGACGACCGAGAGCCCCTCGTAGCGAGCTGCCAACTCGATACGTTTCTTCTGGTCGGGAAGCAAACGAGCTTCGTACCGTCTGGTGCGCGGGGCACGTGGCATGAGGACCCCCTTCGTTCTTGAGCCGAAGAATACCCTACACATTCTAAAGACAAATCAGGTGGTATGGGAGACAACATTTGCATGGCTTTAAAAAACCAACTCCACAAATGCACAGGATCGACTTGCCCACCTTGGTATTGAAGCTGTACGAGGCCGCCCGCAGGCGGCCTCAACGAGTGGATTCGCAAACTCGAACGGATGCCTTTTACGGCTGTGATTCCGCTGCCGGAGCTGCCGGAACCGACGCCGCGTCCTGCCCGCCTTTGGAGGCGAACCAGTTGCGGTCCCAAAGGTTTTTGTAGAACTCGCCAGTCAGCTCGGCCGCGCGAGGACCAAAGGTGGGACGTCCGCCTTCGAGGAAGAAGACCGTGACCAGCCCGCCATTCGGAGAGTCGGAAAATGAGGCGAACCAGCCGAAGCGGGTGCCCTTGTCCGAGCAGGTTCCGGTCTTGCCGAAGACCGGCAGCTCGTGGAAGTTGGCGCGCAGGCTGCGGGCGGTTCCGTACTGAACCGCGCCGGCCATGCCAACCTCGATGTCGGGAACGTACTTGGCGATATCCAGGGTGCGCTTGACCTTGGGCTCGAAGCGGGCGGCATCTTCCGCAGTTGTCGGGTGCTGGAGGTAGTAGAGGGTTCCGCCGTTGGCGAGGGCGGCCACATAGGCGCCCAGTTGCAGCGGGGTCAGCGAGACGCCCTGGCCGAAGCTGCACATGCGTGCCACGCCTCCCTCCGAGGCCGGAAGTTCCTGGTCGGGATAGACTCCCAATTGCTCGCCCGCAATGTTATAACCGGCCAGCTCGCCCAGGCCGAATTGATTGGCATAGTGGCGCACTCGATCAAAGCCCAGTTCCCGACCGAGTTCCTCGAAGTAGAGATTGTTGCTCTTAGCCAGCGCCTGGTCCATGGTCATGCGGAAGCCGCCCAACTGCACGGGCGTGTCACGCGTGACCAGCCCCTCGGCGAGCGCGGCCATTGCGACGGTGATCTTGATGGTGGAGCAGGGTTCAGCGCCCGGCGAGAGAGCCAGCTTCTGATTGACCATGGCCAGAATGCGGCCATTGGAGGGATCGATGACGACGGCGGTCCCGTTCATGTCACCAAGAGCCTCGATGGCCGCCTCGCGCACGATCGGATCCTCGCCGGCCGTCAGATCACCAGCCAGCATGTCGCTGCTGGCGAAGGAACTGGCGGTGAAACGCTCGTAGTAGTGGTGGCGACGGTGGGTGGTTAGAGCCGCGCGCCGCGCCTGGGCTCTGGCGGTGCCTCTCGCCGTCAGTCGAGCTTGCTGCCCGGTTGGCACAGATCTCTGCGCTGTCGTGGTTGCTGTGCTGTGGGCTGCCGCACGAGACCCAGCGCGATGGGTGGTGTGATGAGTTGCCGCAAGATGCGATTCACCCGTTCTGGCGTGATGCAGCGGATGCGGTGCGTCGAGCGCCGCAGTTGCCATGGCGCAAGAGCCCGCTGCAAAAATAGCCAATCCAAGTCCCGATATGCGTGACAGCTTCATTCCGGCAACATCCTCTCAACAATGGAATTCGTGTCGTGCGTGCGTCTTCTCAAGACGCACATTCTTGCCTATCGGCCCTGCGTGGTCCACTTTCACTCTTCGCCGCTGATAGACCTTACCTTAGTCCCCAACAACCACCCGGCATGTGATCGAGGTCACTACGGTCAAGACAGCTCATTGACAGAAGACCTGATTTACTGGCTAAAGCGCGTTGCGCTCGCTCAAGGACTTTAGCATTTGTAGGGCCAAACCATGTTTTTGCGGCTCAAAATAGCACTTCTCGCCAAAATGAGCACCTTCCGAGTCTCCTAGAACTGCAATCGGCGGAGAAATGCCGGTTTGTCGAGATCTCGCTGCTCCTCGTCGCCAGTCTCTGAGGAGAGCGCGGTCCCCGGGTGGTTGCTGTGCTCGTCCTGCGCCGCCGGCGCGCGGGCGGCGCCAATGAACTCCGGCGCGTATTCCGCAGGCAATGGAGCGTAAGCCCGAGCCCCTGCCGGTTCGGCGATCTTTTGACCCGCCGGCGCCGCTACCAGTTCCAACTCCTCCGGCGCGTTGGCCTCCTTTGCCGGAGAAGACGCAACCTCGACGACAGAGGCTGGAGGCGCAGAGGCGGAGAAGTAGGCTGGCTTGACCAGCATGTCCGGCTCACCCCATTTGTCGGTCGCAACAAGTTCTTCTCTCTTCTCCCCGGATTCCTCAGCGTCTTCGTCCTGCGAAAGAAAGCGCGGCGGCGCGGGCTTCGATTCAAGCAGCCAGTTGTCGGGCGCGACCAACGGTACGGAGACGACCGGCGTTGAAGCCGGCGGAACCGAGACGACCGGCGCATCTTCCATGCTCAACATGCGCGCGCGCCGCTCGGGCAACTGGTCGCGGAAGCCGGTGGCAATGACGGTGATCTTGACATCTTCGCCCATCTTCTCGTCGAGCACCGCGCCGAAGATGATGTTGGCGTCTTCGTGAGCGGCGGATTGAATGAGCGAGGATGCTTCATTGACCTCGGAAAGCTTGAGTGAGCTGGAGCCTGTGATGTTGATGAGGATGCCCCGTGCACCGTCAATTGCTCCGGCCTCCAGCAGTGGCGAAGCCATCGCCGCCTGCGCGGCCTCCTTGGCGCGATTCTCTCCGGAGCGAACGGCCGTGCCCATCACCGCGTGGCCCATGCCGGCCATGGTGGTCTTTACATCGGCAAAGTCGCGGTTGATGATGCCGGGAATGGTGATGATGTCGGAGATGCCCTGCACGCCCTGGCGCAGCACGTCGTCGGCGATGCGGAAGCTCTCGAAGAAGCCGGCATCCTTGGCCACCGCGAGCAGCTTCTCGTTGGGGATCACGATCATCGTGTCTACGCTCTCGAGAAGTTCTCTGAGGCCGCGCTCGGCCTGTTGCTGGCGGCGCTTGCCTTCAAAACCGAATGGACAGGTGATGACGGCAACGGTCAGGATGCCCATCTCGCTGGCCAGCGAAGCGATCACCGGCGCAGCGCCGGTGCCTGTGCCGCCGCCGAGGCCGGCGGTCACAAAGACCATGTCTGCGCCTTCCAGAGCTTCGATGATCTTCTCGGAGTCTTCAAGAGCGGCACGGCGTCCCACGTCGGGATTAGCTCCCGCGCCCAGGCCGGAGGTGAGACGAACGCCGAGCTGCAGCTTGACAGGCGCCTGCGAGACCTTGAGCGCCTGCACGTCAGTGTTGGCGGCGATGAACTCGACGCCCTCCATGCGGGCTTGAATCATGCGATTGACGGCATTGCCGCCGCCGCCGCCCACGCCGATGACTTTGATGCGTGCGCCGCGCGGGGTCTCTTCGTGATACTGAATCCGCATCTCTCCAGTTTCGTTCTTCGGCTGTTCCATTTGAGCTTGGCTCTCCTGAATCATCTTCGTTTATGTCCACGCTTCAAAGTTGCCCGCGAAAATGGCACGTAGCTTTGAGCGCAAATTGCTTTCCGCGGTGCGGCTGCCCCTGGTACGGTGAGCATACAAGAGCATGCCGATGGCAGTCGAAAATCCCGGATAGGCCAGTTCGCCGGGCATGTTAGATAGACGCACGGGAGAACCGGTTCGGGCCGGAACCCGCAACTGGCTCTCGGCGACATCGAGCATTCCGGGCAGCATGGAGCCGCCCCCGGTGATCACGCAGCCCGCGCCCAGAGCCTCCATGACGCCGCCCTGCCGCAGGCTCTCCTTTACGTAATAGAAGAGCTCGCGGGCGCGCGGCTCGAGGATCTCGGCAACGGTTCGCAGGCGCAGCATCTGCGGCTGAGGATTAGCAATCTCAATCTCCGCTTGTTGAGGCACCGCTGTGACCACACAGTGGCCGTACTGGCGCTTGATCTCTTCGGCTTGAGCCACAGGCATTTGCAGGCCGACGGCCAAATCATTCGTGAAGTGCTGGCCGCCGATGGGGATCGAGCCAGTGTGCGCTACCGCGCCCTCGAAAAAGACCGCCAGGTCGCTGGAGTGAGCGCCGATGTCGAGCAGGCAAACGCCGAGCTCACGTTCGTCGGCCGAAAGCGTAGCCTCTGCCGAGGCGATCGATTCGAGTACAGCCTCGGTGACCTCAAGCCCGGCGCGGTTGGCGCAGGTGACTGTGCTTTGCAGAGCGCTGCCGGAACAGGTGGCGATATGCAGATCCACTTCGAGCTTCTTGCCCACCATGCCCACCGGATCGAAGACGCCCGGCTGGTCGTCGAGGATGAACTGGCGTTGCAGCAAGTGCAGGATTTCGCGGTCCGGAGGCCTGGCCACGGCCCGCGCGCGCTCGACGGCGCTGCGGACGTCTTCTTTGTCGATCTCCCTCATGCGGCCGCCCAGCTCGATTCCGCCGTTGGTATTGATGCCGCGGATGTGCGGCCCTCCCACACCGACGACACATTGATCGATGTTGGTGCGCGCGACACGCTCGGCCTGCTCGTTGGCAGCCTTCACGGCTTTGGCTGCGGGGCCGAGTTCGGCGATCAATCCCTTGCGCATTCCCGCCGACTCGACAACGCCATGCCCGCAATAGCGCAGGGCGCCTTCATTTTGTTCCGCTGCCAAGACACGGGTCCACGCGCTGCCGATGTCCAGCACAACGATCAGGTTTTCAGGTTTCTGGCTCATCGCGCTCACTGGCCCTGGCCGGCTGAAGTGGCCGGTGGTGTGGTTGGGGCGGTCTTCTGCTTGTTGAGGTTCAGCGCGGCTCGTTTGGCCTCCGCACGCTTCTTGCTTTCCTGGGCCGCTTTAGTCTTCGCGGCGGCGGCTTTCTGTGCTTTTGCCTTCTTCTGGGCAGCGGCACTCTTCGCCGTGGTCAAGCTCTTCTCTTCCGGCTTGCCTGGCTTCGCTTTGGCGGCCGTTAGAGGCTTTCCGGCAGTGGTTTTCGTAACGGTTGGCTGCCCGTCTGCAGTTTCGGCTGAAGTCTGCGCATTTCCAGCAGAGCGGCTTTCCGGTGAATTGGCATCGCCGGCGTTGGCTGCAGTCTGCTCGCTGGCTGTGGCCTGCGCTACGTCAGTGCCCGAAGCCATTTCCAAGACCACCTTCTGGTCATAGCGCAGATCGACCCCTGCCAGCTTGGGATACTGCTGCCGCCACTCGGCGATGCGCGCCTTGTAACGCTGGTAACGCTCCAGGTAGCGATCTTCGCCGAAGTGAACCAGGATGTCGCCGCCTTGCTCGGGCATCAGCACCTGGGCATCCTCAGTATCGGTCACGTCAATCTCTGAGATCTGCTCTGAGACACGTTGGCCATTCGAGTCCAGCTCGGCCAGCAGGCGCTGGTAGACCTCCATGCGCGCCTTGCGCGCGGCCGGCGGGTCGCCTGCGTTCAAACCAGTCACCACTGGAAAAGAATAGTTGTGCTGGGCCATCATCGCCGCCGGCATCGTCAACAGAACGCCATTTGCATCCACCAGTCCGATCTGCTGGCCCTGCCGCACAAAGGCCACCGGCTGGCGCTCCACCACCGAGACGCGAATGCGGTCTGGGAGCAGGCGCATCACCGTGGCGCGCTCGATCCAGGGAATCTCCTCCAGCGCTTTGCGGCGCTCCTTGAGCGGAACAAAGAAGATGTTGCGCCCAATATCTTCGCCAAAGACGGGCAGCATCTGCGCGCGGCTGACCTCGGTAAGCCCGGTAACTTCGATATTGCCGGCTCCGGCGATGCGGAAGCGCGAGTCACGGCTGAGATAAGTCTTGAGGAGATAGGCCGATGTGCCGAGCCCGCCCAGCACGATCAACGCGATCAGCGTTAGGAAGACGCGCCCCAACGTGCTCACCGGACGGTACCAGGGATTGCGCGGCCTCTTGAAACGCTGCCCGCCGGAGCGTGGAGCGTCGTCGTCCTCGGGGTCCGCCATCTCCAGCGGCATGCCGGGCAGCGCGCGGCCCGCCGGGGGCACACCCTGCTGCACGCGCCGGAGGCGAGGCTCCGTGGGCGCTTCATTCTCCCACGCGGGGGGACGGTTTCTGGTGCTGTATTCGATTGTCACGCCCGAGCAAGGTCGTGAGAGTCGCCAGCCTCCACTATAGCCCTTGTCTCGAAAGCTTTTTTCCGCAGGGTGCGAGGGGGGAACCCGCGGCGTTACGGGTTGGCGCGATCCGATGAGCCGCGAAGCTCCTCACGACCACTGCAAGGTGTGCACTGAATCGGCCGGCAGATCGAGTTCCAGAGCCTGCGAGCCGAGCAGCAACTGAACGCGCTTCTCCGGGCCCCGATTGGCCAGCACAACCACAAAGCCACCATCGGGATTGCGGAAGCCCGAGTGCGTGACCGGACTGGTGCTTTCCTGAGCAGCTATGTCACCGATTCTGGTCGTCTCAAAGACCTTGGCTCCCCGGCGCACGTGCCTGGAGTAGTGCGCGAAGGCCCAGTATTGGCCGCTGCGCGTGACCTTCTTGGTTGCGTTGTTGACCGTGACAACGCCGCCGCAGGGGAAGGGGCCGATATTCGGCTTGCCCTTCTCGTCGAGAGCCACATTCCACGCGGTGATCGAGCGAGCCCAGTTGTTTAGAATGCCGTTGTAAGTAGCGGCCCAGTTCGTGAAGTCGGTCTGGTAGTCAGCAGCGGTGATGTCTGGGCCGCCCTCGGTCCAGTAGGCGTTCTTCTGCGGGAATGCCTCGTGGACGCGGGTCATGGCCGACGGCTCGCCGACGTAGCCGTGCCAGGCGATGCCGTCGATGTACTCGGCAGCGCCGGGAACGCTCAGCTCGTCGATAGCCCGGCCCCAGAGATTGTAGTTGTGGTCGAGCACCCAAATTTTGGTGGAACTGCCTGCCTTGCGCAGCACGGGACCGAGGAAGCGCTCGACGAATTCAATCTCGTGCTCCTGGGCCCATAGACAGGCGGGCATGTTGCCATCTTGCTCGGCATCAGTCTCGTTTTGCACGGTGACCGCATCGATGGCGACGCCCTCGGCTTTGTAGCTGTCGAGAAATCTAAGAAAGTAGCGAGAGTAGGGCTCAAGGCTGTGCCTGCGCATCGCTCCGCCCAGCATGGAGCCGTTGGCCTTCATCCATCCCGGCGGAGACCACGGCGAGGAGAAAAGAAAGAGCTCCGGATTCTCTTTGCGTGCCTCACGCAGGACGGGCAGAATGTACGCCTTGTCGTGATCGATTGAAAACTTCTTCAATTCAGGATCGGGCTCCGGGCTCTCGTCGAAGCTGTAGACGCTCCGCGAATAATCGCTTGACCCGATGCAGGTTCGGCAGACATTGAGCGCCATCTCGCCGGGTGCGAAGAGCTCGTGCATGATCTCCTGGCGCGGAGCCTCGGGCATCTCGCTCAACACATAACAGGCCGCATCGGTGAGCGCGGCGCCAAAGCCGAGGATCGCCTGCCGCGTAGCGCTGGGATCGAGCGCGATTGCGTCGGCAGCAACTGCGGTTGCAGGCTTCCAAGCCAGCGGCTCGCCCTGCGCATGGCGCCGGTCGCGGAAGGTGGCCCAGACACGCACCGGAGCGGATGAACCCGCCGCCGACCAAGCCGGGATGCGATGCGATACGGCCAATGCCGCGGCCGTCGCCGAGGCTGCTTTCAAGAATCTTCTACGTGAACTTTGCGCCATATGAGCCTCTAAGTCTGCGGAGATCGATGCGTCCCGAATGATAGCAGCGGAAGCGAAGGGGCGTCTAAGCCTTCTCGATCGCTGCCTTCTCGATCGCAGCAAGGATCTGCGGAGCCAACTGGCTCACGCTGCCTGCTCCAAGGGTCATGATCAGGTCGCCTTCGCGTGCCTGTGCGGCGGCAGCGGCGACAGCGGATGGAAAGTCCGCGACGAATTTGACTTGCAGGCCTTGAATCTTTGCGGCCAGCGCCTCGGCAGTCACGCCAGGGATGGGCTCTTCGTTGGCGGCATAGATTGGCAGGACTACAACGCTGTCGGCATCGACGAATGCGCCGGTGAACTGATCCATCAGATCGAGAGTGCGCGTGTACCGGTGCGGCTGGAAGATGACATGGATCCGCTGGTGGCCGCACTCGCGGGCCGCGGCCAGGGTGGCGCGGATCTCCGTGGGATGGTGGCCATAATCATCGACGACTGTCACGCCGCGAGCTTTGCCGCGAAGCTGGAAGCGCCGGTCAACGCCGCGAAAATGGCTAAGGCCCAGGGCAATCTTGTCCGCTGGTACGCTGAGTTGATGCGCGATGGCGACGGCGGCCGTGGCGTTGAGGATGTTGTGACGGCCGGGGACATTCAATTCAAAAGGCCCCAGCGGACCAGCGGCGGTGACGACTTGGAAGCGCGCGAAACTTCCATGCACTGCCGCGAAGCTATCCTTCTTCGCCTCGATGAACTCGAGCCGGTAGTCGGCCTCGGCTGCGACGCCGTAAGTGAAGATGCGGCGGTGAGCACGGGGTAGAATGGCCGCAAGCAGCGGATTGTCAACACAGGCTGTGACCGCGCCATAAAACGGCAGCTTGTCGATGAAGGTGAGGAAGGCCTGCTCGACATCGGCCATGTCGCGGTAGCAGTCCATGTGTTCGCGATCAAGGTTGGTGACGACGGCCAGAATGGGCGAGAGCTTGAGGAAGGAGCGGTCGCTTTCGTCGGCCTCGGCGACGAGATATTGCGAGCTGCCCAGCTTGGCGTTCGAACCAAGAGCGTCGACGCGGCCTCCCACAACCACAGTGGGATCGAGGCCGCCAGCAGCGAGAACGCTGGCGACCATTGACGTGGTTGTCGTTTTGCCGTGCATGCCTGCGATGGCGATGCCATATTTGAGGCGCATCAGCTCGGCCAGCATCTCGGCGCGCTGAATCACGGGAATCTTGCGGGCGCGGGCCTCGACGACCTCTGGATTTGTAGGTGAGACAGCGGAACTGGTGACAACGACCGTGGCTCCGGCGACGTTAGCGGCGTCATGGCCTTCGTAGACTGCAGCGCCCATCTGAGCGAGGCGGTCGGTGACCGGCCCTCGGCGCAGATCGGAGCCCGAGACCTTGAAGCCCAGGTTGAGCAGAATCTCGGCGATGCCGCTCATGCCGATTCCGCCGATGCCGATAAAGTGCGCGTGCTGTGAGGTGGCAAACATTTAGGTTGAAATTCAACTTTAACACCACCTGCGGGCACCTACGGTGCGGCCAACTGCTCGCTATCCGCTCGCTTGAGGTTCGTGGTTTCCTACCGATTCCGCGTTAAGGCTGCGGAATAGATAGGACACCGGGCTTCCAGTTGACCGTAAGACATCCTGAAAAGAGACAGTTGTCAATATTAACGCGATGGTGCAGCAGTTCAGCATCAGTGATAATGGACAACCAAAAACAGCAGTCATGGCCTGATCGGTTTGAAGAGCGATTGCATATCTTCGCGCTTGGCAAATCCTTTGATGTAGACGCTTTTCTGGCAAACTCTACCCTTCGTCCCGATTTCGTGTGGAGGCGAATGGGCAATGGACCGTCTAATCCAACCGGGAGTTCCCCCGGCTTTGCCGGGGAAGCAGTAGCAGTTTGACATATTCGGGAGTCCATCCAGAAACTCTTCGACCTGAGCCGCCAAGCACACAGTCAAGGAGAATCCGGATGGACGAGTATGAAAGCTCAAGCCACTCGAAGTGGGAGTGCAAGTACCATGTCGTTTTCATCCCGAAGGGGCGCAGGAAGGTGCTGTATCACAACGACTATTCGGGGTTGATGAGTGGGCCCGCCTAAAAAAGCTATTGCCTACCTGAGGTGGCAAGGAACCTAACACAGGTTCGAAGTTGGGTCCCAGCGTTTTGCTTTTCGATTCATGAGAGCAAATCAAAGCGAACTGGTAGACCTTTCGTCTGAGGCTAGAGGGTTGTTGTCAGCCCCCCAGCCCGGATGCTGGGCAGAATGTGTCAGGTTCTCCAAGCCAATTTGTCAGTTAGTTTGGCCTCCCAAGTCAAGATTCTGGGGCCTGAGAAGCCTCACTTACACCTCAACGACCCTCTACTTCAGCGGGTCAGTCGGCAGCGTCCAGCCTTCCTTCTCGCTCTTGTTCTGCTCCTTGAGCCAGTCCATTAGCGGCTTGAAGTATTCGACGATGGCTGAGGCGTCGGCCTTGTCGCTTCCCGTCATCGCCTTTAGCGCTTCGGGCCAGGGCTTTGAGCAACCCATCGAGAGCATCGCATTCAGCCGCGCGCCGGCCTCCTTCGATCCGTAGACCGAGCATCGATTGAGTGGCCCCTTGTAGCCGGCGGCCTGGCACATTGCGCGATAGAACTGGAACTGATAGACGCGGGCCAGGAAGTAGCGCATGTAAGGCACGTTGCCGGGAATGTGGTACTTCGCGCCGGGATCGAAGTCGGCTTCTGAGCGCGCGACCGGCGGGGCGATGCCTTGATATTTTTCGCGGAGCGACCACCAGGCGCTGTTGTAGTGTTCGGGTGTCACCTGGCCGGAGTAAACCTGCCAGCGCCATTTATCGATCAGCAGGCCGAAGGGCAGAAAAGCGATTTTGTCCAGAGCCGTGTGCAGCAGCAGTGGAATATCCGCGCTCTCTGGTGGAACTACTTCGATTAAACCCAGCTTCTTCAGATAAACCGGCGTGACATTCAAAGCAATTGAGTCACCGATGGCCTCGTGAAAGCCGTCATTCGCTCCGTTCTGGAAGAAGAACGGCTGACTGCGATAGGCCATCTGGTAGTAGTTGTGGCCCAGTTCGTGGTGCACGACAACAAAGTCGTCGGCGGTGGGTTGGAAGCAGGCTTTGATGCGCACATCGAGCTGGAAGTCTATGTCCCATGCGCTGGCGTGGCAGACCACATCGCGGTCGCGGGGATGCGAGAGCATCGACCGCTTCCAGAAAGTATCGGGCAGGGGATCGAAGCCAATTGACTTATAGAAGTTCTCTCCGTAGCGGACAAGCTGCTGCGAGTCGATGTTGCGGGCCTTGAGGATTGCCCCCAGATCGTAGGGCATCGGCCCCGAGGGCGGAGCAACCACATCGTAGATGTTGCCCCACTCCTGCGCCCACATGTTGCCGAGCAGGTCGCCGGGGATCATGCCGTCTGGCCGGCGCGCGGCGTCGCCATACTTTTCGATCAGCTTGCGGCGAACGTAGGTGTGCAGTTCTCGATAGAGCGGCTCAACCTGGGTCCAAAGGCGCTCGATTTCGGCCTGAAACTCCTCGGGAGTCATGTCATACTGCGAGCGCCACAGCGCTCCGGTATCGGCGAAGCCCAGTTCGCGCGCGCCCTGATTGCTGAGTTCGGCCAGACGCGCATAGTCGCCGCGCATGGGCGGACCGATGGCATGCCAGCCCGTCCACAGGGCCGCCAGTTCTTTGGGATCGCGGCTCTTGGCCATCTTCCCGCCAATCTCATCGATGCCCAGACAGTGATCAAGATTCGTGTCAGGACAATACTTTCCGCGGCCATAGGCGGCGTCGAGCTGCGCGGCCTTTTGCGTGGTTTCGGCGCGCAGTGCTGGGTCAGAGGGCGCAGGCAATCCGATGCTCAGCTTGAGCAGCAGCAGCTTGCGCGCCGCGTCGGGCGGCAGTTCGAGGCCGTCGAACTTCCGCGCCTCGCCGATCAGCTCCGTCTGCCGGGCAATGAGCCGGTCGTTGGCGGCTGCCTCCAGAGCGACCGTGTCATCGGTGATGTAGGTCTCTTCGACCCATGACGCGCGGCCCGCTTCGATATTCAGGGCGCCCAATTCCTTCTCGGCGCTATCGATGAAGGTGAGGGCGTCTGCGACGGTGGGCCTGGCGGCGGCCGAGGCTTGCGCCGAAGCGGCAGGGATGCATACAAGCAGGCCGGTTGCAGCCAGCAAAAGGGGAAGGATGGAGCGGCATTTGAAATTCATCGCAAGGGAAATATAGAACATTTTCCGGGCTTCGGGTAGTGGCATTCGATGAGGAGCCCCCTCGGCATTACCGAATTGGCAGTAGAAGTTTGACATGCACGGGAATCGCTCCCCGGTTCTGTTTTCAACTCTTGTCACAAAGAGGCTGGAATCACGAGCGCCGTCTTTATGGCACTCCGAATGAACGATTGGTCTCGCCGACCCCACGCTCAAGCGCGCGGTCGGCGACTTTTGCGCCTACGGCGCAGGCGATGGGCCGCCGCTAATTGCCGCTCTTGCCCAGCCCGAAGATCTTCTGCAGGATGTTGCGGTGCTCGCCGGGATGGTCGCAGGTCTCCATCGGCGCGGTTCCGTTGAGGAATGCCGCATCGAAGCTGTCAGGGCAGGTGGTGTCGCTGAGCAGGTTGCTGACGCGGTCGATCTGCACCATCTCGACGCCATCGGGTGCGGTGAATCCGTTCGTGTCGGAGTACTGCGGCAGCGCGACCGCCTTCTTCATAAACGCTGCCCAGATGGGCGCGGCGGCGTCGGCGCCGTGGATCTTGACGTCGGTGTAGTCGTCGTTTCCGACCCAGACGATGCACAGCAGGTTGGAGGTGTAGCCGGCGAACCAGGCGTCGTGATCGGTGCCGGTCTTACCGGCTGCCGGTGCGGTGAAGCCGAGCAGTCGCGTGCCGGCCCCGGTGCCATGGTTGATGACGTTTTCCAGCATGTCGGTGGTGAGGAAAGCCACGCGCGGGTCCAGGATCTGTTTTGAGCTGGGCGTGAAATCGGTGATGACGTCTCCGGTGGAGGTGCGCACGCTGGCCAGCATCCAGGGATCGATGTGCAGTCCTTTATTGGCGAAGACCGTGTAGGCTCCGGCCATGTCCAGCGGCGTGGCGTCGTAGGAGCCGATGGCTACGGAAGGTGTTCCGCGCGCAGCCTTGATGCCGGCCTCGCGCGCCAGCTCGGCGACGCGGTCGAAGCCAACCATTGAGGCGAGGCTGATCGTCGCGTTGTTCAAGGATTTCTGCAAAGCGAATCGCGCCGTGACCTGGCCGAAGTACTCGTCTGCGTCGTTGCGCGGCGTGTATTGGTAGGGCGTTCCTTCGCCATATGTGGTCTGCTCGTCGTTGAGCATGGTGAGCTGGGAGAAGAGCTTTCCCTGGCCTGGCAGAGGCGTGCCTTCAATGGACGTGTTGAAGGCCGCTGCGTAGACAAACGGTTTGAAGATGGAACCGGTGGGCCGTTTGGCCACCGCGTGATTCAACTGCGAGCTACCATAACTGCGCCCGCCCACCAGCGCCAGCACCTGGCCGGTGTGAGGATTCAAGGCCACCAGCGCCACCTGGGGATAAACATACGCAATGCCGTGCTTCTTGTCACGCGCATGAAGCTTGTCGACTCTTTCATCGACTACATGAATCGTGGATTCGACGGCCGCCGTCGCCTCCCGCTGCAAGTCCGGGTCGAGCGAGGTATAGATGTGCAGGCCTTCGCGGTTGAAATCGCGTTCGCCCAGTTTTTGCGTCAACTGGTCATGCACCAGATCCACAAAATATGGGGCCTCGCTGGCGTCCACGCTTTGCTCAGTCAGGTGCAAGGGCTCGGCCTTGGCATTTTCCGCCTGTTCCTTGGTGACAGCTCCCGTTTCAACCATCGAATCCAGCACCAGGTTACGCCGTTCGATGGTGCGGTCAGGGTGGTGAAAAGGATTGAAGTAGCTGGGCCGCTGGATGATGCCCGCCAGGAAGGCGCACTCGGCCAGATCGAGCTTGCTGGCGTCCTTGCCAAAGTAGACCTGCGCCGCTTCGCCGAAGCCGTTGATGGAGAAACTGCCGCGCTGGCCCATGGGAATCTGGTTGGCATACATCTCGAAGATCTGCTGCTTGTTAAAGCGATGTTCGAGTTGGAAGGCAACAACAATCTGTGAGAGCTTGTACTGAACTGTGCCGGTGTCGGAGACGATCAGCAGCTTTGCCAATTGCATGGTCAGCGTGGAGGCGCCGCCACGGTGCTTGCGATCGCCGATCAGGTCATGCCATGCCCAGCCGAGCATGCTCATGTAGTTGACGCCGCTGTGCTCGAAGAAGCGCCGGTCTTCGATGGCCATGACCGCCTGCACCAGATCTTGCGGAATTTCATTGTAGGCGAGCAGGCGGCGCTTGGTGCGGTTGGAATCGTCGCTGAGGCCGGTGATCAGCAACGGCTCGAGTTCGTAGCTCGCCAGGGCATCGCCATGTTCGTCGGCAATCGATTCGACAACCCCGTCGCTGACGCGGATCACCGCCCGGTCGGGCGCGTGGTAGGACTGCGCTCCGGGACGCACAGTGATGGTCTGCGCTCCTTGCTTGTAGGTGCCCAGCTCAGAAGTCTGCGAGGCGCCGTCGGCCGAGTAGCCGGCCTCGGCCAGTTCGTTGGCGATGACCCGAACCGAGAGTTTCTGCCCTGGACGCACCTGTCGCGGCGCCGCGTAGATCTTGGCGGTGGAGGCAAAGATCGGCTGCTTCAGACGCTCATCTACCACGCGCTGATACTTGAAGTAGAGATAGCCGAAGAAGGTAATAAACGACAACGCGCAGATGGAAAAGACAACGTAACCGATCCGCAACAGCAGCGATGCCCAGGAACGCTTTCCCGCAGGCCTTGGAATAATGATCTTTAACGCCATCGCCGCTCCCTATAAGACAGTTGACAGTGGACAGCTAACAGCGAACAGTGGACCGGGTGCCCCAGGTCCGGATTTTCGGACCTAGGACACCATCAACCTCAATCGCCGCCGTTAAGCGTCTACTGTTCCCAACAGCCCATCTTCCTCGACGCGCTGAATCACGAGCGCAACAACATCGCCCAGCGCCACATCCATGCTGGTCGAGGTGGCGCGCGTCACCAACTCCACCTTGCCCTCGGCCGCCTTTTTGCCCACGTTGATGCGGTAGGGAATTCCGACCAGATCCGCGTCTTTGAATTTGACGCCGGCGCGCTCGTCACGGTCATCCAGCAGCACGTCAAGGCCGGCAGCTTCAAGCTCCACGGCCAGCTTTTCACCCGTTGCGGCCAGCAGCGCATCGGTCATGTTGGTTACCGTGACCACCACGGTGAATGGCGCAATCGAAGCCGGTAGCCAGAATCCGTTTTTGTCGTTCGACTGTTCGATCGCCGCTGTCAGGATTCGCTCGATGCCGATGCCATAGCAGCCCATGATCGGCGTCACTTCCTTGCCGTTCACGTCGAGCACCCGTGAGCCCATCGATTCGGTGTACTTATTGCCGAGCTTGAAGATATGGCCGATCTCGACGGCCTTGCCGACGACGAGCTTGCCTGAGCAACCGTCTTTCGGGCAGCCCTCGCCCTCGTTTACGGTACGGATGTTGGCCGTGAGTGTCCACGAAAAATCGCGACCCGGCGTCACGTTGCGCAGGTGATAATCCAGTTTGTTGGCGCCGGCAACCATGTTTTTGCGGTCTTCGAGAGTATCGTCGACGACCACTGTAAGTCCGTCTTCCCGAGGCTTGGCATTGGGCTTGAGGCCCACGGGTCCTAGGAAGCCAGCCGGCCCGTTGAAGAACTGTTGTAACTCTTCGGCTTGCATTGTGCGCAGCTCAGCCGCGCCGATTGCTCCCAGCAGCTTGGTCTCGTTGACCTGGTGGTCGCCGCGCAAAAAGACCGCAACACCGCGCCAGCTGTCCAGCTTGTCTTTCGTGCCTCGCCACAGCGCCATGTACGCCACGCATTTAATATCCGACGATTCGGCCATCTTGAAGAACGCCGCCACATCGGCAATTGCGCCGCAACCGGGCGTATGCACCAGCTCCGGCTCACCATCGCCAGTCGGCTCCAGTTCAGTAACCGGCGCAAGT
>Ga0181526_10000529_pt1 | contig 40290 bp, 27 predicted proteins | sample PEATcosm2014_Bin_35_FD_119750 | JGI IMG/M metagenome (GOLD analysis project Ga0181526, IMG submission 119750) | Peatland microbial communities from MTU Mesocosm Facility, Houghton, MI, USA - PEATcosm2014_Bin06_30_metaG | ecosystem: Environmental > Terrestrial > Soil > Wetlands > Peat | place...
CGCGCCTGTTCGAGCAAAATATGCGTGCCCTGGACATTGGTTCGAATGAATGCGCCGGGATCGGCAATGGACCGGTCCACATGGCTTTCTGCAGCAAAGTGCACGATCGCGTTCGGTCGATGTTCGCGCAGGACAGAGGCGACGCGGTCCGCATCGCAGATGTCGGCACACACCAAAAAGTGCCGGGCATCCTCCCTCAGCGACGCCAGGTTCTCTGCATTGCCTGCATAGGTCAGAGCGTCGAGGTTCACGAGGCGTGAACCGGCATGCCGGATCCACTGCAAAACGAAATTCGAACCGATAAAGCCGGCTCCGCCGGTCACTACAATGGCTTGCGGATCGCCCATTCCTGATCTCGACATTCTCTATGCTGGAAAACTGTAGTGGATTGGCAAGGCATTCGAATCGCACCGCTCAACGATCGACGGCTCGCCGGAGGTACTGGACGGCAGTCTAGCATCCTGCGGGCGCTGCGGCATACACCCCGAATGGACGCACGCACCTGCCAGGAGCCCAAACGCATTAGCCTGCCGGATGCGCTGCAGATCCTCATGGCGCCTGCGCATGCTGCGCTCAGAAAGACCCGCCTTGCGCCTCCGGTCGGACAATCGCCCTCTCACGACAATCTTGTCTCGCACTGGCCACTCGCGCACGTAGGAGAAGCGGAGACAGCTAATTCGGCCGCCCGCTCCCCGAATACGTAGGCGCACTTCTCCGCTTCGCCTCGCGGTGGCTGGCGAAAACAAGTCGTGCAAAAGAGGCAAATCGCGGGGGTGAATCAACTGTTGCAGCGAGATAGAAGTGAGAGCGTCCGCTTGTTTATATCCGAGCAGGCCTTCGACACGCTCGCTGACAGACAAGACGTCCAGATCGTCTTTCCAAGTCAGCCGAATATCCGTATCGAACACGGGGCCCTACCCTCTTCGGCGCACTGGATTCGCAAAGAAACCGCGCGACTTCCGCAAAGGCCAAAAAAAGCACGACCTCGGTATAAACACAAAGAAAGACGGCGTTTGTTTACAAACTTGATAAAGAGGCGTGCGGACCGTTTTGGGCCGCAATTTGATTGCACCCGACAGCGCGTCGCTCGAACGGAGTTAATCACGCGCTGGCTCCCACCTCTTGTCGGAACCAAATAAGGCATTAGTTATCCACGCACTTTTCTTCCCGCAGTAATTCGCGCCCTCTTATCCACGCATATCCTTGGCATAATCCAGCAAGTGGTTCCTCGGGAACTGTTCCACAGAGCGGAGTCCGGAACGATCGAAACGGAGATCGAGTTGAAGTTGAGCGATGCGCAACCCGGTGCAGCCCAATGGGAGTCCTCCCCGCACAGGGTCATCCTCCAATCATCGGCGGACCAACCAGGGAGCATGCAAGAGTGACCAGCTATAGCCGTCAGGATGTCCTCCGTATCCTGCAGATCAGTTCCCGCCAGTTGTTTGGTTGGGAAAAGGCCGAACTTATCCCCGCACAGCAGACGTACTCCTTTCAGGACCTCGGCCAGCTGCGTACCCTCCGGGCTCTGCGCGAAGAAGACGTTCCGGCCTCGTCGATCCGTGACTCCATTGTTGCCATGCGCGCCGTGGCGGGCATGACCAACCCGCTCCTCGAAGCCACAGTTGTGCGCTCCGGCACTCGGCTGGCGTTCCGTTGCAGCGGAGCCATGGTTGATCCCATTCGTCGCCAACTCTTGTTCGATTTCGAGCGTCTGGATCAAGGCCCGACCCAGGCTGGACCGGCGCTCCTGCGCAGACCCGGATCGGCCTCCGGCGCGAACGAGATCCACAATCTCTTCCTCGCGGCGGTTCAGGCAGAAGAAGCGGGCGAGAAGAACCGCGCCATCGCCCTCTACGAGCAGATCATCGAGCGCGAACCCGGCTACGCCCCTGCCTTCATCAACCTGGGGACGATCTTCTTCCATCTCCGCCGCTTCGGCCGCGCCGAAGAACTCTATCGCACCGCAACTGAGATCGATCCGGGCTATGTGCTTGCCTTCTTCGATCTCGGCAACGTCCTCGACGAACTGGAACGCCCCGAGGAATCGATCCAGGCCTACCAGCAGGCCGTCGCCCTGTCGCCTCACTACGCCGACGCCCACTACAATCTCGCCCTCGCCTACGAACGCAAAGCAGAGGGGCGCGCCGCACTGCGCCATTGGCAGGCCTACCTCCGCCTGGATCGCAGCGGGCCGTGGGCCGACCACGCGCGGACACAGATTCGCAAGCTCCTCGAGGGAGAGCAGCTCTCCATCGCCTGGCGCGCCGACCGCTTTGTCCCAGGCAGCAAAGAGACGCCAGCGCTCGAACTCCTGCATCCGGCCGGCTAGAGCATTTCTGAGTCACTGGACCCGATACCGCTCAATCCAAGTCGGCGGGACCGCGCAAGGAGCGGTGCCTCTGCGTTCAACCCAAAACGCCACCCAACTCAGGAATTGCCCTAAAACGTCGTAACTCGATCAATTCAATCCAGTTTCTTTCGAAATGACTTTCACTTCCGGATCCCCTGTGCCAAGCCACAACTTTGTGCCAGAACCTGAGTCTAACTGTGGAGATGCGCGTGCTCTGCCCGCACCGGGAGGCTGCCGCCAGATACGTATCGGACCGGCGCCATCCCTGACATGCAACTCCCCTGCTTCCCGTAGGCACCGGGCTCGCGGAACGCGTTCCCGGAACGCCGAAGGAAGAAGCTGAAGTTCTCCGCTCTCCGATCCAACGTGGACCCCGTCCAGTCCGCGAACGTTTGCTCCGGCCCCAAAACGTCTTCACGATAAGGATTGCTATGACAAAACAGCTTTGCTTCAGGCAACTGGGCCTTCAAGCGTTCGGATGGCTGCCAGCCCTCTTTCTGGCCGCCGGCGTCCTCGCCGCCCAGACTCCAGCACCTCGTATTCAGGCCGAGATCTCCAGTGCCGGAGGGTCTACGTTGCAAGGGTCTCTCCACCCGCTGGCGCAGAACCAATTCGACTCGGGCCGCCTGCCCTCCGGCACACGCTTGAACGGCATGAGCATCATGTTCAGCCGCTCGGCAGCCCAGCAGGCCGATCTCGAAGCCCTCATCGCCGCGCAGCAGGATCCCGCGTCTCCGCTCTACCACCAATGGCTTTCTCCGGAGCAGTTTGCTGCCCGCTTCGGCATGGCTCAATCGGACATCGCCAAAGTGGAGGCCTGGCTTGAGCAGCAGGGCTTTTCCATCGACTCGATCGGGCGCAGTCAGACCATGATTCGCTTTTCCGGCACTGCCGGGCAGGTCGAACAGGCTTTCCAGACCCAGATGCACTACTACACCGTCGCCGGCGAAAAGCACTTTGCTCCATCGACCGAACTAACCATTCCATCCGCGCTCGTTCCAGTCGTCACTGCCATTCGGAATCTGGATGACTTCCGTCCCCGGCCGATGATTCAAAGAAGTCGCGTGCGCCAGGCAAATCCTGCGTTCACCTCCAGCGTCTCCGGCAACGTCTACTTTGCCCCCGGCGATATCAAAGTCGCCTACGGCGTCAGCAGCCTCGTTAACGCCGGCACCACGGGTGCGGGTCAGTCGGTTGTCGCGGTTGGACAGTCTTCGATCGTCAACAGCGATATTGAGAACTTTGAGACCGCCGCCGGCCTCACAGTGAAGGATCCGACCCAGGTTCTCGTGCCTGGCTCTGGAACCCCTGCGACCTTCTCGGGCGATGAGGGCGAATCGGACCTCGATATTGAATGGTCAGGCGGCATGGCCCCTGGCGCCGCGATCTTCTTCGTCTACACGGGCAGCAACACCAACTTCGGTATCTACGACTCGATCACGTACGCAGTCGATGAGAAGATCGGCAACATCATTAGCGTCAGCTACGGCAGCTGCGAGCCGGAACTCTCCGCCACAAATGCGACGGCTCTCGACACCGTCTTCCAGCAGGCCGCAACGCAAGGTCAGTCGATTGTGGCTGCCTCCGGCGATGCGGGCTCCAGCGGTTGCTATGTGAGCCCGACGACAACCAATCCGACCCTTGCCGCCCAGGAGGCACTTGCCGTCAGCTATCCGGCCAGCAGCCAATACGTGACGGGCGTCGGCGGCACGGAGATCACTTCGGCCAGCGACACGGCTGGCAACCAGTACTGGGAAGCTAAAGGTTCGAGCGATGAGATCACATCGCTTCTTGCCTACATCCCCGAAGTGGCGTGGAACGACGATGCAGCGGCGATTACAGCCGGAGCAACTTCGCTCAGTGCAACCGGTGGCGGCATCAGCACACTCTACACAAAATCACCGACCTGGCAGGCAGGCGTTCCTGGCATTCCAGCCACTCCAGGGCGTTATGTGCCCGACGTCTCGTTCTACGCCTCGCCCGATCTGCCCGGTTATCTGTTCTGCACCAGCGACACCAGCGACTGGAACACAGGCCAAACCGCGAGCTGCACCAGCGGCTTCCGCGATTCCTCCACCCAAGATCTGACCGTTGCCGGTGGCACCAGCTTTTCGACGCCGATCTTCGCCGGCATGGTGGCCATTCTCAACCAGGACAAGGGCTATGTCTCTGGCCAGGGCCTGCTCAACCCCACCCTTTACTCGCTTGCCGCCAACAGCACCACCTACGCTGCGGCGTTCAACGACATCACCACCGGCAACAACGAGTGCCCTTCCAGTGCGGGTTCCTCCTACTGCAGCACCGCATCGGAGGGCAGCTACACCACCGGAACCGGCTATGACCCAGTCACCGGCCTCGGCTCGGTGAATCTCAGCGCACTGGCCGCTGCATGGCCGGCCAGTACATCGACCTTGATCGGCACCACCACCACGGTCTCGGCAACAACCACGACGCCTGCTTCCGGCGCAAATGACACCATCACCATCACAGTTGCCTCCAGCACCGGATCAACAACACCGACCGGCAGCATCAGCCTGTCCATCGATGGTGGCGGCACTTCGTATAGCAGCAGCGGCTCCGTCGTGCCCCTCACTCTCGGCTCGGGCGGCACGGTCACCTACACCGCAAACTTTACGACCGCCGGAGTTCACACTCTCGTGGCGCAGTATGCGGGTGACACCACGCACGCCGCATCCACTGGCACTGTGGCGATCACCATTGCCGGCTCGAGCTCGGGCAAGGGCACCTTCGCACTGGCTGCTACCCCTCTCACGGTCTCGCAAGGGAACTCGGGTAGCTCGACGATCACCGTAACGCCTTCCGGAGGCTATACCGGTACGGTCTACCTGACCTTCTCCTCATCGAACGACTCCGCACTCACCAACCTCTGTTATGAGTTCACGACTACTCTGAGCAGCGGCGACGGATCGGTCTCTGTGACCGGGACGGCTCCCGTCACAACCCAGCTCACCTTTGACACCAACGCCGCGGACTGCGTCAGCGCCGCCGTGGCAAAAAGTGGCAAGCATGCTATGCATCGGTTCGGACCCGTGAAGACCTCGCAGAATAACCTGCCAGGTCGGAATCCGGCGCCGCTGGGCATCGCTTTTGCCGGCCTGTTGCTGGCTGGCTTCCTCGGACGTCACTCGCGTAAGTTCCGCGGACTGGCAGCGGTGATTGGGCTGCTGGCGATCGGCCTTGGGCTCTCAGCCTGCGGAGGTGGCAGCAGTTCTACGAGCGTCTCCGATCCGCCCAAGGGAACCTATACCATCACAGTGACCGGGCAAGACTCGGCCACAGCCACGATCACGGGCACAACCACTTTCACCTTTACCATCGACTAGCAGACCAGAACGGCAACCAGGGACAGGCGTTTCTCGAACGTCTGCCCCTTTTCTTTTGCCGTTTGATACACTGCGAGGCCGGAGGCACTCTCCCGCTTGCCCAAAACTCATTACCCTTCCCCGCTGACCGAGCTTTCCGAAGAGGAAGCGCTCTTCTACTCGACGGTGCAGCAGTTCGCCCGGGAAAAGATCGAGCCTCTCGTCCGTAGCATGGACGACCAGCAGCAGTTCGCTCCGCATCTCATCCCACAGCTCTTTGAACTCGGCCTCATGGGCATCGAGATCCCCGAATCCCTGAAAGGAGCGGGCGGCACTTTCTTCGACGCCGTTCTCGCCATCGAAGCCATCTCCACCGTCGATCCTGCCGTCGCTGTCATGGTCGACGTGCACAACACCCTGGTCGTCAACTCCCTGCGCCGCTGGGGCACCGAGGTCCAGCAGAAGCATTGGCTTCCGCGCCTCGCGACCGACACGGTCGGCGCCTACGCCCTGAGCGAGGCCGGGGCCGGGTCGGATGCGTTTGCGTTGCAAACCCGCGCCGAACCTGCGGATGGTGGTTATCGGCTTTCAGGCCGCAAGCTCTGGATCTCCAACGTGCGTGAAGCGGGACTCTTCGTCATTTTTGCTACCGTCGATCCCACCGCCGGCTACAGGGGCATCACCGCTTTTCTGGTTGAGAAGGACACACCCGGCTTCACCATCGGCCGCAAAGAAGACAAGCTCGGCATCCGCGCCTCCAGCACCTGTGAGCTGATCTTTGATAGCTGCTTTATCTTTGAAGAGAACCTGCTAGGCGAGCGCGGCAAAGGCTACAAGATCGCCATCGAAACCCTCAACGAAGGCCGCATCGGCATCGGCGCACAGATGCTGGGTCTGGCCGAAGGAGCGTGGGGCCACGCTGCCCGCTATGCGCAGGAACGGCGCCAGTTCGGCAAGCCCATCGCCGAATTTCAGGCCGTGCAATTCGTGCTGGCGGAGATGGCAACGCAGATTGAAGCCACCCGCCTCATGGTCTACAACGCCGCCCGCCTCAAAGACGCAGGGCAGCCTTTCGTCAAAGAAGCCGCCATGGCCAAGCTCCTTGCCTCACAGGTTGCCGAGCGCACGGCAAGCGAGTGCGTCGAGGTTTTCGGTGGAAATGGATTTGTGCGCGACTATCCGGCAGAGAAGTACTATCGCGACGCCAAGATCGGCAAGATCTACGAGGGCACGTCGAACATGCAGCTGGCCACGATCGCCAAACAAGTGCTCAGGCGGCCAGCCTGACTGATCGCAATCGGGCCCAACTACCTGTGGTGCCGCTTCGAATCCACCTGCAAGCTCACGGCCTGCTGCCGGCGATCGCGCAGGATTGTCACCTGCACGGGCTTGTTCTGGTTGGCGCGTAGCGCGCGGTCCCAGTCCGCCGTGGTCGCGATTCCGTCGCCGCCTACCTTGAGGATGACATCGTACGCCCTGAGTCCCGCCGTCTCCGCTTCGCTCTTGCGCGCGATCTGCTTGATCATCAGGCCGCCCTGCACGCCGAGATAATCGGCCATCTGCGGCGCCAACGGCTCGACAAGTGCACCCACACTCAGCGTATTCGTCCCGACAAACGGCAGATGGAATCCGCTCGCGCTCGTCGGAATATCGCCTCCGCCGCCGGCCAGAATGCCCAATCCGGCGCCCGAAGAGGCCGGCTCGCTGCCGCTGTCCAGCCGGTTCCAGACGTCGTGCTCCATCTTCTTGCGGTCCACAAGCTGCACGGCAATCGTCTGCACCGTCCCATCCCGGCTGATCACCAGGGTGACCGTGCGGCCCGGCGGCACTTCGCGCATCAACCGGCCGAAGTGTTCGGCGCTTTCCATCGTCTCGCCGTTCACCTGCAGGACCACGTCATTCACATGAACGCCGGCCTGCGCAGCGGGCGCATCGTGATCGATGAGCGTGATCACGACTCCGTGTGCATCCTTCAGCTTCAACTTGGTTGCGGTCTCGGAGTCGACGTCGCCCACCAGCACGCCCATGTAACCCGGCGTCGCAGCCGAATGCAGCAGCGGACTCTGCGTCTCCATGACCTGCGCAATGCCTGCCGACTGCGCAGCGACGATGTGCGCTCCCCATGCTGCTCCCAGCAAGGCAACGGCACAACGCAAAGTTCCGGCAGAGCTCCTCAACGTACGATATGGCCTCAAAAAGTATTTCATGGTGTTTCCCCCTGCGTTTGTTGCTTCTTCAGGCCCGCACTCTTTTTGATTGGCGCTGTGGCCTGCACGCTTTTCATGATTATTGAATCTCCGGCACCCGGCGCAATACCTGCCGGGAGACGTTGCGAATCTGAGGACTCTGATCCGATGCTGCTACTGTCGATAACACCTGCCGCACCGTCATATCGGCCTCGACAGGCTCGAGAATGTTGATCGCTTCCGTGCGAATGCGGGGGTCGCTGTCGTTCAGCAGCGCCTCGAGCACCGCGTCGCGCACCCGCATATCCTCGCTCACATACGGCTCAAGCCCTTGCAGCGCCTTCTCGCGCACGCCGGCGTTGCGGTCGTAGCGCAGCGCCACCATCAGGGCATCGCGAATACCCGCTGCGTTGCAGCTATGCCCCGCGCGGCACTCAGCCGCAAGCAGGCCCACCGAATCGTCGCGGATTCCTGCCGAGTTCGCATCCTCCGAAGCCACCATCAGCAGCTGCCGGATCGCAGGATCGTCGAGCGGTCCCTCGACCTGCCGGGGTACCACTTCGTTGTAGCGCACTTCAACCATCTCGCTGTTCGGCTGCCGCACGATGCTGGAGATGTTCGCCACGGCTGCCTGTGTTGCAGGAGCAGCCGGCGCCTCCGCCTTCACAAGAGTCTGCGCAGCTCCATTACCCGCTGCAGTATGTGCCGCCCGTCCCTGCGCCACTTCATATCCGCCGATGCTGCCCGCACCGAGCCCCGCCACCAGCAGCAGTGCCGCCGCCACAGGCGCTGCCTGCAAGCGCGCGAAGTTATTTAGGATTCCATCGCCCCAGCGCTCATACCAGCGCTTCGGCGGAAGCGCATCGAGCGCCTCCTCAAGCCGCATCCGCGACCGAGCCACAAGGTTTGCGTTCGGTTCCTGCACCGGGTGCGCGCCGGCCAGCGTCTTCAGCGCCTGCAGCTGCTCCCGTTCCGTGCGGCACTCAATGCACGTAGTCAGGTGCCGGTCCAACTCGTGAATCTGCTCGTCTGCCAGCTCGCCGTAAGCCGCCAGCACGATCCGCTCATGGGCAACTTCGCAATTCATGGTGTTACGTCCTTCCAGCCTCGTCCTTCAGTGCTGCAAAATCCGGTCCAAAAGTCGGCGCCAAACGCGCCAATTACCTGCATCCCGCCAACTGTGATCTCAACTTCTTCGTCGCTCTGAAGAGCGTATTCTTGGCGGTCTCTTCCGTTGTGTTCAACATCTCTCCGATGGTGCGCAGGCGGAGCCCCTGGTAATGCTTCAACTCAAAAACCATCCGTTCGCGTGGCGTCAGTTTACTCAGCGCCGCCTGAATCCGCTCGCCCAGAACCTTGCGGTCCAACTCGCGTTCGGGATTCGAGAACGACCGGACGTCCGAAACCGACGCCAGCAGATCGATCTCGTCCCCCGAGTGATCGACCAGGACGGCCTGGTCTTCCTTGCGCGTCTTACGCCGCCGGAGTTGATCCAAGCAAAGATTCGTGACAATCCGGTAAATCCAGGTGTAGAACGAGCACTCGAACCGAAAGTTTCCGATATAGCGGAAGGCCTTTAAGAACGCCTCCTGGTAGATGTCTTCGGCATCGTGCTCGGAGCCCGTCAAGTGCAACGCCAGCCGCAGCACCTGCGACTCATACTGGCGCACCAGCGCGTCGAACGCCACCCGCGAGCCCTTTTGCGCCTCGCGAATCAGCTCCATCTCCGGCGCTCGCGCCTGCAACCGCTCCTGCGCGCGGTCCGGACCGTTCATTGCCCTGGTCGCAGCCATACCTGCAGAGGATTGTACCCTTCCTCTGGCTGGCCAGGCGAAAGACGCCGGCGCACCTGCCGGGCCAATTGCGGGGCCAATTACGGGAGATGACGCTACGCTGGCGGAATCGCTTCCCATCGAGTCAAAAAGCTCCGATCCTGGGGGAGTCTTCGCTACCGGATAGACGCCGCGCGCGCCCCTTGGTGAGCCCCGGGCTGAGTACTGAAGTGCCGCCCGCGGATTCCCGTTAAACTCTAGAAGAATGAACACTCCGCTGTTTCCCGGAATATCCCCTGATGCCGGTCAGGACAAACCAGTCAAAGACTCCTGGCATACCGCCCACTGCGACGGCGGGTCCAGAGGCAATCCCGGCCCGGCCGGCTACGGCGCCGTCGTCGAAGACCCCCAGGGCCGGGTCGTCGCCCGCCTCAGCGAGTACCTGGGCAAGCAAACCAACAACTTCGCCGAGTACTCGGGCCTGCTGGCAGTGCTCAAGTGGGCGATCCAGAACGGGGTACAGCAGCTGAGGATGGTATCGGACTCGGAGCTGATGGTCAAGCAGATGAAGGGGATCTACAAGGTCAAGAACCCCGGCCTCCTGCCTCTCTGGGAAGAGGCTAAGCGCCTCGCCGGGAGGCTGGAGCGTTTCCAGATGACCCATACACTCCGAGGCGGCAACAAGGAGGCCGACAAGCTGGCCAACGATGCCATGGACCGCGGCATGGGCAAGAAGCCAGCGGGAGAGAACGCAGCCGGTGGGAGCGGAGGTTCCCGTAATGCCGGCCTGTTCGCGGTCCCGCCGTCAGGCACATCGCCCGCTCCCGGCGCAAAGCAGATGGAAGCTCGCCCGCAACGTCAGGTCTTCGAAGGCCTGGTCAAAAACGGCGTGGTTCATCTGATCGAAGGCGAACTGCCCGACGGCATCCTGGTCAAAGTGATCCGGGAATAACGCCTCGAGCAGCGTCAAACTGCACGACGCTGGTACCCCAGGTCTCGGTTCTGAGACCTGGGAAAGCGAGAAGGCGGGGCCAGCTGCCCTACCCTCTCGCCCCCAGATTATTCCGCCACTTGTGTCCCGCGCGCTCCAGCAGACGATCCGAGCAGTCTGGTCCCCACGAACCTGCGAAGTAGTTCGGAAAGACTTCGGGATTCTTCGCTGCCCACGCCTCGAGAATCGGCGTATACAGCGCCCATGTCGTCTCCACACCGTCGCGATGCGCAAACAGCGTCTGGTCGCCGAGCATCGCATCCAGCAGCAGCCGCTCGTACCCATTCGCACTGGACGTGCCGAAGGCCGCCGCGTAGTTGAAGTCCATGGTCACCGGGCACACTGACATGTTCGGCGTGTTGGGTACCTTGGCGCCGAAACGCAGCGCGATGCCCTCGTCGGGCTGAATCCGAATCGTCAGCAGGTTCGGCTGAATCTCGTTGCACGGCCCGCTCGATTGCATGCGATTGAAGATCAACAGTGGCGGCTGCTTGAACTGAATGCTGATCTCCGTGGCGCGCTTCTTCAGCCGTTTGCCGGCGCGCAGATAGATCGGCACCCCCGCCCAGCGCCAATTCTCGATCTCCAGTCGCACGGCGGCAAAGGTCTCGGTGCCCGACTCGGGATTGACGCGATCCTCATCGCGATAGCCCACCACTTTCTTGCCGTCGATCACGCCCGGCCCATACTGCCCGCGCACCGCATTCAGAATTGGGATGCTCGGGATCGCCCGCCACGCCTTCACCTTTTCTCGGCGCACCGCTTCGGCGTCGAAGCTCGAGGGCGGCTCCATGGCAATGAAGCTGAGCAGCTCCATCACGTGATTTTGGATCACGTCGCGCAACGCGCCGGCCTTCTCGTAAAACGGCCCACGTCCTTCTACGCCCAGTGTCTCCGCTGCCGTAATCTGCACAGAATCGATGTAATTCCGATTCCAAATCGGCTCAAAAATGCCGTTGGCGAAGCGGAACACTAAAATGTTCTGCACTGTCTCTTTGCCGAGATAGTGATCGATGCGGAAGACTTGGTTCTCGTGAAACACAGCATTAACGTTGTGGTTCAGGGCCTTGGCCGACTCGAGATCGTGTCCGAATGGCTTCTCGATCACCACACCCACACGCCCGTGCTCAGGCTGCGCCATGCCCTGCGAACCAAGGTTCTCGACGATGGGCTCGAAGTACTCCGGCGCCGTCGCAAGATAGAAGAGCCGGTCCGGTCCGATACCTCTCTCCGCAGCAATCTTGTCGAGCTCAGCCTTAAGCCCCGCATAGTGCGAGGCATCGTCAAAGCTCAGGGCGTAGTAGCTGATGTTTTTGGCGAACTCTTCGAGCTTGGGATCGTTGTTGTCCACGCCGGATTCCACAATGCCCGCGCGCATATCATCGGCGAACTCGTTGCCCAGCGGCCGCCGCGCTACCCCGACAATCGCAAACTTTTTGGGCAGCAACCCCGACTGTTCCAAGTGGAATAGCGCTGGCAGCAGCTTGCGCTTGGTCAGGTCGCCTGATGCGCCAAAGATCACCATGATCCCAGGATCGGGAATCCGCTCGTGGCCCTGCGGAACGCTCGTCAAATCCTCCGGCCGAACCTTCATCTCCACCGTCGCCATCGCTCTTCACCCTCCCGCTACAAGTTGCGAGTTTCTTAGTCCCTCAGTCCCTGCTTCTCAGTCTTTCTTCACCGCGTGACCGCCGAACGCATTGCGCATGATCGCAAGCATACGATCGGTAAAGTTATTCTCTTCGCGCGAACGAATGCGACGAATCAGCGATTCGGTGATGACCGGTGCCGACACGTTCAGATCGATCGCTTCGAACACCGTCCAGCGTCCCTCACCCGAATCGGCCACATACGCCTCAAGCCCTTCGAGCGTCGGATTCTTCGAGAGCGCGTCTGCAGTAAGGTCCAACAGCCAGCTGCGAACCACGCTGCCGAACCGCCAGATCTGCGAGATCTGCGCCAGATCGAGGTTCAGCTCTTCCTTTTTCTCCATGATGGTGAAGCCTTCGGCATAGGCCTGCATCAGGCCGTATTCGATGCCGTTGTGAACCATCTTCACAAAATGCCCCGCACCCGCAGGCCCCACGTGCCCCCAGCCCGTGTCCTTGCCAGGGGCCAGAGTCTCGAAAATCGGGCGCAGATAGTCCACGGCTTCCTTATCGCCGCCGATCATCATGCTGTAGCCCTCTTTCAGGCCCCATACGCCGCCCGAAGTGCCCACGTCGACAAACTGGAATCCTTTCGCGGTCACTTCTTTGTAATGGCGCTGCGAATCCTTGTAATTCGAATTGCCGCCGTCGATCAGGATGTCGCCCTTATTGAGCAGAGGCTCGAGCTTGGCGATCGTGTCATCCACGGGTTTGCCCTGAGGCACCATGATCCAGATCGCCTTGCGTCCCGTGAACTTCCCGGCCATCTCTTCCAGCGACGACACGCCCACATTGCCCGATGCCGTCAGCTTCTGCACCGCTTCGGCGCTGAAGTCAAATCCAATCACCTGATGGCCACCCAGGCGAATACGCTCCGCCATGTTGCCGCCCATCTTCCCCAGGCCAATCAATCCGAGTTGCATAATCGCTCCCCTTCTCCGTTTCCTTACAGAACTCCCAGATTCCCTAACTCACGCCTCAATGCAGCTGCGCCTTGGAATTGAATTGCTTTCATCCCCACGGCTTCTGCACCAACCGCATTCTCTTCGCGATCGTCAATGAACAGCACGCGTCCCGGCGGCACGCCAAGAATATCCAGCGCCCTTTTGTAGATCGCCTGCCCTGGCTTGCGCAACCCCACATAGCACGAACTGAACGCTACCTTCAGATGCTCACGAATTCCGAACTTGTCAAAGCGGTAATCGTTCGTTGCGCGCGCCTCATTATTCAACACGCCAATCATGCACTTCTCAGATGCGGCCAATTCGCCGAGGATTCCCATTGCCCCGTCCGGCAGCAACTCTGACTGCGCTCGAATCGCACCGAGAAACTCCTCGTGCGAGAAAGCGCGCGGCTGGTAAAACACGGTCGCGTCCAGGTACTCTTTCACCGAAATGGCATCGCGTTCCCACGCATCGTTGGGTCCGGTATGACGCGCCTCGAACTCCGCCCGGTCCAAATGGAACTTCTCCAGCACCAACGCGCGCTCGCGATGGTCCCAGCCGTTGGTCAGCAGGACTCCGCCAACATCGAAAAGAATCACGTCGAAGGGGAACATCGGCGTCTCGATGGGTTGACTCTGCGTTGGGATTGGGCCGCGCCGACCTCCCGGCTCGCGGCAAGGACCTGCTCGCTTTGTGGAACCTTAACTCTTCACCTGATACTTCGCTTCAATCGCCAGCACCTTCTTGAAGCGTCGCGTAAACCGCTCTTCATTGGAAATGAATTTTGCGTGAAGGAATGAATTCACCAGTTCGTAGGCCAGCGACGCACCGATGATGCGGGCGCCCATGACCAACACGTTCATGTCGTCGTGCTCCACGCCCTGGTGTGCAGAATAGGTATCGTGGCACATGCCTGCGCGAATGCCAGGCATCTTGTTCGCCGCTACGCAAACGCCCACACCTGAACCGCAGATCAGAATCCCGCGCGACGCCTCACCGGCTCGAATCGCATCTCCTACGCGCTCGGCAAAGTCGGGATAGTCGTCCTGCGGATCGACGGTGTACGCCCCCAGGTCGATGACCTCGTGACCGCCCTTGGCCAAATAGGCACGCACCTCCTCTTTGAGAGGGAAACCCGCATGATCTGAAGCAATTACTAACTTCATTGGCTCCTCGTTGCAGTTACTTGACCAGCGCCTTCGCTCGCGCCGCGACATTCTCAGCGGTGAATCCGAGCTCGGCCATCACCTTGGGGCCAGGTGCCGAAGCTCCAAAGCGATCGAGACCGATCACATCGCCGTCCTGGCCCACATACTTCCACCAGCCCAGTGTCGCGCCCGCCTCGACAGCCAGTTTCTTCACGCCCGCAGGCAGCACACTGGCTCTGTACGCTGCCGACTGCTCTTCGAAGATCTCCCAGCTCGGCATGCTCACCACGCGCGTCGGAATACCTTCGGCATCGAGCAGCTTTTTCGCGTCCACACACGGCCAGACTTCCGAGCCAGTCCCAATCAGGATCACCTTGGGGTTCGGCGCATCTTCCAACACATACGCGCCTTTGCTCACGCCTCCATACACATCGTGCGTCGCTGGGTCGATCACCGGCAGATCCTGCCGCGTCAGCGCGAAGAACGCCGGCCCCGTGCGCTCGAGGGCCAGCCGCCAGCACGCCGCAGTCTCATTCCCATCCGCCGGGCGGAAGTCGGTCAGAAACGGTACCGCACGCAGCATCATTAGGTGCTCGATCGGCTGGTGCGTCGGTCCATCTTCACCGAGGGCAATCGAGTCGTGCGTGAAGACGAACAGCGAGTGCGAATGCATCAGCGCGGCAAGACGGATTGCTGGCTTGCAATAGTCGGAGAAGGTAAAGAACGTCGAACCGAACGGCACCAGGCCTTCGTGCTTCGCCATGCCGTTCACCGCGGCACACATGCCAAACTCGCGCACACCGAAGAACACATTGCGTCCCGCCGGATCGACATGGAAGTTCGCACCCGGCTTGAAGATCGTCTTCGTCGACGCTGTCAGGTCGGCCGCACCGCCAAACAGCTCGGGGACTGCCTCGGCAATCGCGTTCATGATCGCGCCGCCCGCGTTACGCGTCGCTACCGGCTTGCCTGCCGGGTAGCTGGGCAGAGCCTTCTCCCATCCTGCTTTGCGTTTGTTCGCCTTGGTGCGCTCGAACTCGGCCGCCAGGTCCGGGTATTGCGCGCGATACTTCTCGAACAGCTGTTTCCACTCGTTCTCCAGCGCCGCACCACGCTCCCCGGCCTTGCGCCAGTTCGCCAGCGCATCCTCCGGTACGTAGAAGTTCTGGTCTTCCGGGAAACCGAAGAACTTCTTGGTCGCTGCTGTATCCGCGGCGCCGAGCGCCTCGCCATGCACCTTGTTGGTGCCGGCCTTCGGGCTGCCGTAGCCGATTACGGTGCGCACGGCGATAAACGATGGCTTTGAAGTCTCAGCCTTGGCTGCTTCAATCGCTGCTTCGATCCCCTTCAGATCGTTTCCGTCCTGCACAATCTGCACTTGCCAGTGATACGCCTCGAAGCGCTTCAGCACGTCTTCGGTGAAACTCAACTCCGTCGGTCCATCCAGCGAGATCAGGTTGTCATCGTAGAGCACGATCAGCTTGCCCAGTCCCAGAGTTCCGGCAAGCGAGGCAGCCTCGTGCGAGACGCCTTCCATCAGGTCGCCATCGCCGCACAGCACATAGGTATGGTGATCGACGACATCGAAGCCCGGCTCGTTGTAGACCGCGCCCAGGTGCTTCTCGGCCATGGCCAGTCCCACAGACATCGCCAACCCCTGACCAAGCGGCCCCGTCGTCACTTCAACGCCGTCGGTCTCGCCTGCCTCGGGATGCCCCGGCGTGATCGAATGCAACTGCCGGAACGACTTCAAATCGTCCAGAGTGACCTTGTAGCCACATAGATACAGCGTCGAGTAGAGCAACGCCGACGCGTGCCCGTTCGACAGCACAAACCGATCGCGATCTGCCCACTTGGCGTTCGCGGGATTGTGCTTCATCAGCTTGTGAAAGAGCAGATACGCAATCGGCGAGCAGCCCAGCGGCGCGCCCGGATGGCCGCTATTGGCCTTTTGCACAGCGTCTACGGCAAGCAGGCGAAGAGTGTCGATGGAGATTTCGTCAATCGAAAGAGCCGAAAGAGTAGCAGCCATGCGTTCCTGAGTCCTTTCCGAGATCGCCAATCGGCGAATTCACGCGTGTGGGGAGTCCAGCCTGAGGTTCACGTTATAGCCCAACCAACGATCTCCCTCGGTCCACTGGAGAGTCCATGATAGTTCACCGCCCGCGGACATCTCCGTGGTGGAAATATCCGCGCTGAACCCGGCGTTTCCCATGCCGTGGCTCTGGGCCGTGTTCGCTGTTTTCCAGTGGTCGGTCGACCAAGTCACCACAAAACGATTGCTGTCGATGATGCGCAGAGTTTCACCGGCATAGAGCTGCTGAATCGGGCGTCGAAAGGTGAAGACCTCAAGCCCCCGCCGCACTCTCTGACGGCCTTCCGGCTCGCAATACCTGTCGTACACAGGATCGATGCGGTCGAAGACCTTGCCGTCCAGCGCCGACCGCAGCAGCTTCAGATACTCTGCATGCGCCCACACCAGCGGCACCGCCGATCCTGCAGGCTTGCCCAGTTGCAGTCGCGCCGACGGTGAGTTTGGCTCATCCCACACCTGCTCGGGCATCATCTGGCCCATCGTGGCGAAACGCTCGTAGGTTTGGATTAGAGGCGCGATGTCCTTGCCGGCCGCGAGCTCATAGTGCGCTCTTTCACCAGTCAACAAAGGCCACACGCGCCCCTGGCCCCATCCCAGAAAGGGCCCCCCATCGGGGCGTTGTCCGTAGCCGTCCCAGTTGTAACGCAGCCAGCCCGACCCCTGCGGCAGCCCACGCTTCAGCACCGCATCGACAACCTTGAGCGAATCGATCATCAGCGGATCGTCCGCGCGCCGAATGCCGTAACGAACCAGCTCGAGGAATCCCGCATCGATGATCTCGCGCGCCTCAAATGAATCGCGCGTCCCCGGCGGGCGGTTATTGAGATGGATCGTCTCGTCGCTGCAACTCTCGCAGTGGTAGGCTTCTCCCCGCTCCGGCGGCCGCACGCGCATGTAATGCCGCTTCACGTCCGCCAACAGCACGCCATCGTTGGTCACCGTCCAATGTTCCAGATGCCCCTCGATCCAGTCCGCGAAATTCTCATAGAAGCAGGCGAGTTCCATTGAATCGTGCACCCGGGCAATTTCCGCGGCGCAAATCAGACCCGAGATCACTGCGGCGAGCGTCGAGGGCGAGTAGCCCGCGTTCTCTTCCCAGCGCTCCTGGTGCGTGATCGGCGCATGCTGCACCAGAAATCCCGCGGCGCGTTCGACGAACGGAAAAACCTCCATGTTCCCCAGCTCGCCGGCCTTCCACAAACGCCACGCAAGCATGATGGGAAAAGCAACTTCGTCTAGTTGTTCGCCCGACCAGTAGGGCCGCCCATCGACCCAGAAATTCTGTGCAAATCCGCCGTCGGGCTTCTGCGTACACGCCAGGTAGACCAGGGCCCGCAGGGCCGTTTCTCCCCGCTTGCACGCCAGCATGGCGGTAGCCGTCTGCACCATGTCGCGCGTCCACACCAGGTGATATCCGCCCAGGTCGTCGTCGCTCTTGGCCTGGCCCCACGGGATCGATGCCGACGCCACAAAGGCTCCGGAAAACGTCTTGTCCTCATGGGCCAGCAGGACGTTGTGGCTGGCTCGCATCAGCTTTCCACCGTCGCACGCCTTCGCTGCGAGCCACTCCGGATTGGCCACACGCTGCCACTGCGCGATGTACCGCTGCCGATGATCTTCAAACGGCTTGGCGAGCGCACTCACCGTCTTTTGCAGCGCAGTGTGATGTCCTTCTCCAATTCCAATGGCTACGACAAACGAGCGCGATCCGTCTTCTCCGGCAGCGCCCAGGTTCAGCTCGCCCAGCACGGCAATGTTGCCGTTATCGGCCGAGCCGAACTCCCAGTCCATGCGATAGTTCTCCATCACGTCCCGCCAACCATCGCTGGTACCTACGAAGCCGCAGCTTACGCGCGAAAACCCGCAACTGGCCCCCATCGCGAGCGACCATTCGTTCTTCCACGCCAACAGCATCTTGCGTCCGGCAATATCGACCGCCCGCGCCGTGTTGCCCGCGCCTCCTCCATCCAGGTGCGGCGCCAGGAGAGCGTATACCTTCAGACGCGGCAGCAGATCCTCGTGGGCATCGACCTTGACCCATTGCAGAACGACAGAGTGGTGCGGATCGGCGATGATCTCGTGCGTGAGGCTGTAACGGCCCTCGGGATCGCGGTTAACGTACCGCACCCCCAGTGCCTCGGGGTGAATATACTCGAAGCTCGTGATGAGGTCGCGCTTCTCTTCGTGCGCAAACGTCTCCCCGTCCGTGACCAGAAACTCCATGTCTCGAATCTGCGCACGGTCGATGGTCGGGTGGTAGACCTCGTTCAGAATTCCATGCGAGCACGTAAACCAGACGCGGCTCGAAGCCGCATAGGCCGTACCAATCGCATCCTTCACGCTTGACGTCCAGCGCGGTTCAAGACCGGGGGCGCCAAACGCTTCGCCTTGCTGGTCAAGCCAACGATACAGATTGTGATCGTTCACGAGTGTGTACCACTCCGGGAGGGTTAGGGAAGTCATCGTTCCGTCACCCTAATCGATGTTTTGGTGAGGTAAAGGTTTCCAGCTGAACCAGAATTAGTTTCGCACCTCGCCCTGCCCCACCCGCATCCATCCAATTGTTGTGCGATTCCATCCAACCACAGGGTCGCAGTGAGATATGTGAAGATTGTGTTTCACACTCCGAACTGCTTCCGCAGAGCCGGCTGACCCAGCACAGTACAATCCCAGACGAAGGAGATTTTCCCCGATGGCTTACACACTCACCCCGCTGCCCTACGATTACGCAGCTCTGGAGCCTTTTATCGATGCCCAGACGATGACGCTGCATCACGACAAGCACCACCAGGCCTACATCAACAACGTGAACGCAGCGCTCGAAAAATATCCACAGCTCGCCGCCAAGTCCGTCGACGATCTGATCGCCGATCTGAACGCGGTGCCTGAGGACATTCGGGGCGCCGTGCGCAACAACGGCGGCGGCCACTCCAATCACACCATGTTCTGGAACATCATGGCCTCGCCCAAAGCAGGCGGAGGGGGCACCCCCAGCGGCGCGCTTGCCGACCAGATCAAGGCCGATTTCGGCGATTTTGAGGCGTTCAAGAAAACCTTCAACGAAACCACCGCGAAACAGTTCGGCTCCGGCTGGGGCTGGCTCGTCTTCCAGGGCGGCAAACTCAAGATCATCACCACCGCCAACCAGGATTCCCCACTGAGCCAGGGGCTCTATCCCGTCCTCGGCAACGATATCTGGGAGCACGCCTACTACCTCAAGTACCAGAACAGGCGTCCCGACTACCTGGCCGCGTGGTGGAACGTAGCGAACTGGGCTGCAGTGGGCGAGCGCTTCGCAAAGGCCAAAGGCTAACCGGTTCGGCTTTTCGCGACTGCGGTCCGAGAGCGGCCCGCGCGCAAAAGCCGGCCGGCTTCGATCTGGACGTGTGCTCTGCACACGACGATCGAAGCCCGCATCGATTCCACAGACGAGACCCAACACATCGGGTCTCCTCCGCATCCGCGGACGAAGCCCGAAACGTTCCCTTAGCTCGCCAACCTCAGTTTGCCGTCTCCGCGAAGTTCGCCACTGTGCCTCCCAGCGCCAACGGAGCCTGCGCGGTCACTTGCACAGGCCCTGCTGAGCCTGGCAGAGTCAGCGTCACCGAAGCGATTCCAGACGCATTGGTCACCGCAATCACTGAGGTCCCGCTCGTCGTCCCGTTGGAGAGCGATCCTGCATTTGTCGTGAACAGAACGCTCGCGCCCGCCGCCGCGCCACCCGATTGTCCCGGCACCAGCGTGACCGTCAGCGGTTGTGCCAAGGCTGTCCCCGCGCTTCCCGACTGCCCGCTTCCCGTTTGGGTCAGCGTCGCCGGCGGGTTGCCCACCACGATCCAACCACCCTCAGTCTGTGTCGCCGTGCCATCGCTTCCGGTCACAGTAAAGTGGCAGAACCCCGGCGACGTTGTCCCCATATTCACTGCAATCGATCCCGGCTGCGTGGGAGTGACGGTCGAGGTACCGATTGCCAGCAGACCGCCGCACTTCGAAGTCCCCTCAAACGTGTCGAAGACCGCCGACGACAGCGTCACATTCGTGCTGCCGCTTGTGATTTTGGGTTGCAGCGTGACCGTGCCCCCTGTCGGCACCATGATCGTGTCAGGATTCAGGTCCCAGTCTGAGGCCGGCGCGGTCGCCAGGGCTCCACCAATCACCAGCAGCGTCGCGCTGTACGGCGCAAAGCTCTGGGAAGCCGACCAGGCCTGCGAAGCCGATGCCGTGATCGTCGTCGGCGCGCTCGAGGCCAGCGTGTAGCTCACATACGAGGTCGCGTTGAACCCAGTGAGTGCGAACTGCGCCTGCGCCGTATTCTGCGGATCCTTGTTCAACACGATCACCGTCAGCGTCGTGCCCGTCGAGTCCACCGCCGCATAGCTGCTGAACAGGCTCGGATTGCCATCGTTCGTATCGGAGACCGACGTCGTACCGAACCCGTGATGTGCGCCGTCGTAATTGGTATAGAGCTTCAGCGCCTGGTAGTTGGGATTCGTCGGAACCGGTGCCGTCCACCGTGACGCAAAGGACATGCGCTCGCGGCCGAAGATTCCATACGCATCGGTATCGCCCAATGCCGTCGAGAAGTCTGACTCGCTGACAAACGCTGCGCTCCACTCGGTAAAGCTCAACGGCGTTCCCGGATAAATCATGTTCACGATCGCGCGCATGCGCGGAATGCGGAACGGGATCGTCTTATTGGGCTGGATATTCGTCGTGTATTGCTGATTGATCGAGCTCGACGGACTCACAAACGTCGGGTCCCAGTAGTCACGATAAATGCTCACCGCCAGCGCCTGCAGTTGCGCCTTGGTCAGCCCACTGGTGTCTGCATCCGGGTACGCGTGCAGATCGAATACATCCAGCGAACGTGCTCCTGCAATCTGATCCTGCCAGTAGACCTGGTTCAGCCACCACGGCACGAAATCCACGCCGCCGTGGGCTGCCTTGTCGTTGTTGTTGGCGCCATTCCAATAGAACCACCAGCAGCAAGTCACTGGCCCGAAGCGCACCGCCTGAGGGTCCCAGGTCTTCAGTTTCGGAGCCTCGGTCAGATAAACATTCGCCAACTCGTCGTAGCCCGAGGGAGTGGGGTGTATATCGAAGTGCGTGCTCCCCCAGATTTCGATCTCGTTATCCATGTCGTAGAAGTGGCACGAAGTGATCGAGAAGTACGGCACCGCGCATGTTCCGCTGCCGAACGCCGTAGCCAGCGCCTGCGCCCACGCATCGCGATACACGCAGGTGCCGCCCGAACAGCTCTGCGTGTTGTCGTCCAGCAGCGGGTAGTATGCCGACGTGACTGCATTTGTCGTCACGGGGGTTTTGCAGTCGGATTTCAGTCCGTCCCCGGCATCGGTGTTGTAGGTATCGGTGCTGCATTGCGTGCCGAATGTTGCAACCGAAAAGCTCCAGTGGTAGTTGTCCGTCCCGCCCTGCGTCGTCGAGGTCTCCGGACTCTGCGCCACCCAGGGCAGCATCGCCATCGTCATCAGCGGATGACTGCCCGCGGTCTGCACATCGGTGATGAACTTCGTCGAATCGCTGTCCCCGCCGCCGCTGAATCCCTCGGCCGCGTAGTCTTCAAAATAGTAGTCGTTATCGGCGTTGTACGTCCCCAGTTGCCAGTTATAGGTCGACGTCGCGTTGCCGCCCCAGCGCACCAGCGACAATCCGCTGTCCGTCACATGCGCCGCGTCCCGCGGATAGGCTCCGCCATAAATGTACAGGCTAATGGTGTGCCGGTCCCCGAGCGCGTTGATCGTTACGTTGATGCCCGAACTCCCCGATCCGGTTGGCGTCGCCGAAGCCTGATTGGAGTTGGAGCTCTGGCCGGCTGCGTTCACCGCGCTCACAACGTAGTAATAAGTTGTCCCGTTGGTCAGTCCGGTGTCGGTATAACTCGCCGTCGGCGGCGAAGAAACCGTCGTGTACGGCCCGCCATTGGTAGTACTCCGCATGACGTTGTAACTTGTTGCACCCGCGCTCGCGGTCCATGCCAACGCAACTTGCTGATCTCCGGCAGTCGCCATCAATCCCGTCGGAGTGGCAGGTACGCCTCCTGCCGATGTCACTGTCACAGTTGCAGTGCCCGTCGCGCTGTTGTAAACCCCTGCGCTCGCCGTGTCCGGCGTATACGTCGCGGTCAGCGTATCCGTGCCCGCGGCCAGCGATCCGGCAGCAACCGAAATGATCGAACTGCCTTGCGTGACTGGAATCGCCCCCGAAGAATAAGACCCGCTGGTCAGCGTAATCGACCCTGTGGGCTCCGCTCCGCCGTTCGCGCCCGCCACCGTCGTCGTCACGATCAGCACCTGCGCCGCAGTGATGCTGGTCAGATTGGGCATCACGGTCACCGTCGGCGTACTTGCTGGCAGGGCATACCCTGCTGTCACAATCGTGCCCGTGGTCAGCGTCACCGTACACGTCGCGCCACTGCTGCTTGTGCAGCCGCTCCAGGCAGAGAAGGTGTTGCCACCTGGCTCTGTGGCGGGGGCCGTCAGCGTGACTGTTGTGCCTGCGACATAGTTCCGGGTGAAGCTCGTCGTACCTTTCCCCGCACCGCTCACATCGGTCGGGGCCACTCCGATCGCAACGCCGCTCGACGGGTTCGTCGAATTCACAGTAAGGCTAATCGGGGTCTTGACCGTGACCGTGCCGCCGCACCCCAGAATCAGCGCGCAGAGCGCGAGGCAAATTGCGGAAATCGGAGTCCACCGGGAGTCGTTCATTTACCTCTCCATTGCAGAAATGCGCAGGTCACGGCAGGCATACAAGGGAAAGGGGAAAAGTGCGGGGAATATAGGGCTCATCGAGCGTCAAAATCTTGCTCGTGCGCCCATTCTATTGGGCCTGCACGTTCACGGCCTCCAACATCCGATGAAGAGGCTCCCCACGGCAAAACCGAAGTAATCTGGGCAAATTCCCCTGAAATCAATTGCGCGGTTCACGCGAACTGGTCGAGGCTCAATCCGAGCTCGTACGTCTCGCCATGAGCGAGCAGGTCTTCCCAGGTGACCTCGTGGCCCTGCAGACCAGCCATGCGGCCCAGCATGCAGCTCAGAGCGGTCTCCACGCCTGCGGCAATCTGGTTGTGGCAGTTGCCGGAGGTGATGCTGTCGATGAATGTGCGCTCCTTGTCGCGATCCGCAAAGGCCAGATTGTCGAGGAAGGCGCCGTTGGCCGCAAATTTGCCTGAGCCCTCTGTCGTTGCGCTCGAGTCCTGCCACGCCCAGGCCTGCTTGCCGGTGATCTGAATCGGGCCGGAGTAAGGCACGCTTGCCGAGCCGTCCGCGCCAAAGAGCCGAAGGCCCGCGTCGAACACCCCATCGGTGCCGAACTGCGTCGACGAGAACGAAAAGTGGGCATCGCCGGGATAGGTGAAGTCAACCTGGTAGTTGTCCCAGCAGTTGCCGTAGTGGGTGAGGATCGCGCGGCCGCCGGTGGCAGTTGCCTTCAGCGGACGAGCGCCGAGGAGCCAGTTCGAGAGGTCGATGATGTGGATGTTCTGTTCGACCAGAACGTCGCCTGAGAGCGCGCGATCCCAGAGCCAATTGCGCAGGCGATACTCGTCGTGCCCGGCGCCGGGGCGGTTCTTTTCCGTTGAAGCTGGCGCATAGTAGATGCCCGAGACAAGGGCAATCTTGCCCAGCGCACCGGCCCTGATCTTCTCGGCAATCGCGGCGATGGGCGGCGCGTTGCGGCATTGGAATCCGACATCGACGCTCTGCGTGGGCCTGACGCGCTTGGCGATTTCAAGGGCCTGGCGCGCCTGCCGGATGTCGATGCCGACCGGCTTCTCGCAGTAGACATGCTTGCCCGATGCGACCGCTGTCTGGAGGTGCTGCACGTGGAAGAAGGGCAGGGTGGAGATCTGGATCAGATCGACGTCGGGAGACGCGGCCAGCTGCTCGAAGGCGTGCGGGCCGTGAAAGAGAAGTTTGCTGTCAATCGCAGCACGGCCAAGGCTTGTGTTGAGCTCATTGAAATGGCTCTGGCCTGCAGCGAGGTTATCGGGAAACAGATCGGCGAGCGCCACCACTTGCGCAGAAGTATTCTTCGAGAAGGAATCCGCGACCGATTTGCCGCGGTTGCCGCATCCCAGCAGTCCATGACGCACGGCAGAGTTGGCATCGTACCCGAATGCCGTCCGCGGCTTGAGCAGAAGCATCGCAGAAGCGGCTGCCGCTCCGGATTGAACAAATTCCCGTCGATTCATGGGTTCCCTCTTTGTGAATGACTTTGCAATTCTGCCACGCCGTGCTGCGGTCTAACTTTGATCAGGCCAGGACTTCGCTCAGGATCTTCTCGAGGTAGATCTTCTCTTGGCGCACATCCTCAATCTGCTGCGGTCCTGAGGTCTCCCGCTCGATGGTGATGGCGCCGGTGTACCCGAGACGATGCAGCTTGGTAAACACCTGCTTGAAGTCCACCAGACCCTGGCCGATGAGCACCTCTTCGCCGAGCTTGCTGGGATCGGTAGGCCAGCGGCCGTCCTTGGCATGAACGCTGCGCACGTGCGAGCCGAGGATGTCGACCGCATCCACTGGGTTGGCTTTGCCGTAGAGAATGAGGTTGGCCGTGTCCAGGCCGACAGCCAGATTCGGCATCGCCACGTCGTGGATCATACGCGCCATGGCGGTCGGAGTCTCCTGGCCAGTCTCCATCAGAAAATACTGTCCATTACCCTGACAGTGTTGGGCGACAGTGCAAATGGCATCGACGGCGCCAGGATAGAGAGGGTCGGCCGGATCTTCGGGAATAAAGCCGCAGTGCGTCTGGACCTCGGGTATGCCGAGCATCTTCGCAAAGTCCGAGACCTGGCGAAGGGCATCGATGCGGGCGGCACGCGTTGCCGGAGGGACCAGGCCAATGGTGGAAGGCCCGCGGGTGAAGTTCCATTCCAGTGGCGGCGGTCCGACCACCTCGACAGTCGTGGCGACAAGATCGTACTTGGCGAGCAGGTCCTGGAATTGAGCGGCCACACTCGACGTAAAACCGCCGCCGATGTATCCATCCAGAGAAAGGAAGCAGTTGGAAAAGCCGATCTCGTGAACGCGCCGGAATATCTCTTCCGGCGCCTTGAAGGGGCTGATGATCAGGCCGAGCGCCATTGGCTTCAGTGGTGCGGGTGGGATCGCAGCCAGAGCGGTTGGGTGAAGACCCTCTGCGAGAATGGTGGCGGATGCAAGGCCGAGAAACTCTCTCCGGTCCATGGATTGTCCTTTCTGGATGGAGCCGTTCCGTGAATCTCTCGCTTTAGTTTAGAACCCCTCGGAGGGCTAGTTCAGAGACCCTCACTTCGGTAGCTGCGTCGCATCCCATCCGCCCCCCAGCGACCGGATCAGTCCCACACTGGCCACAAACTGCCGGGTCTGCAATCCCACCGCTGTCTGCTCGTTCTGCAGCAGGGTTTGCTCCGCCGTCAGCACCTCGAGATAACTCGTCACCCCGCCTTTGTAGCGCTGGCTTGAGATATCGAACGAGTGTCGCGCCGAGGCCACAGCCGCCTGCTCGGCGACCGATTCACGCGCCAACACCCGCAGCGAGGACAACTGATCCTCTACATCCTCGAATGACAGAAACACGACGCCCTTGTAGTCAGAGACTTGCGCCTCGTAGTTGTGTCGTGCCTGATCGGTCAGAGCGTGACGCTGGCCGGCATCGAACAGCAGCTCCGTGGCCTGTGCTCCCAGGCTCCACAGCGCACTCGGCCCCTGAATCCACGTGCCCCCATGGGTGCTCTCGAATCCGCCCGTCCCATTCAGGCTGATGTTGGGATAGAACGCACTAACCGCGATGCCGATCTGCGCATTCGCCGCCTGCGTGCGCCTCTCTGCCGCTGCAATGTCGGGCCGGCGTTCCAGCAGCTGTGACGGCACGCCCACCGGAATGTCGGGCAGTTCCGAATTGAGCGGAGAAAATGGAATGCTGAAGGTGGGCAGTTTGTAGTCGGCAATCGTGCCGACGAGGTGTTCGTATTGTGCGCGAGCCTGCTCCACATCGACGCGCTGTGCCCGCACCGTCTCCAGTTGCGTACGTGCCTGCGCCACATCAGCCTCCGTAGCCACACCGCCCTTCAATCGGCGCTCGGTCAGGTCGAGCTGGTTCTCCAGGTCCTTTACGGTCGAATCCAGAAACTGAATCAGCGAATCGGCGCCGCGCAGTTGAAAATACGCGGTCGCCATCTGCGCCTGCAGGCTCAGGTCCACATTCGCCATGTCGGCAGCACTCGCCTGAGCGTTCGCGTGTGCTGCTTCCACATTGCGCCGCACGCGGCCCCAAAAGTCCGGCTCCCAACTCCCCGCACCTTCCAGCGTCAGATCGTTGTAGCTATTTGGCGTGGCCCCATTCGCCAGCGGCCGATGCTTCGACTCGTTTTCGTGCGCGAATCCCGGTCCCGCCGACAACGTCGGATACAGATTCGACCGCGCAACCGCGATCTGGTCGCGCGCCGCAAGATAAGTCTCCAACGCCTGATGCAGCCCCTGGTTCACGGCTGCGATCCGTTCTTCTAACTGGTTGAGCTGCGGGTCCTGATACGCCTCCCACCATTTGCCCTTCATCATGCCGTCCGAGGGCGAGGCTGGCTGCCAGCTCCCCCCATCGGGATTCGGCGGCGGAACAATCACCGTCGGCGCACCCGTCTCCTTATAGACAGCGGGCGCGGTGAAGGGCGGTCGCTGATAATTGGGCCCGACCGGCTTGCATCCGGCGAGCATCGCCACGCCCGCCGACACGAGTAGAGCGGAGGCCGCGCAGCCGAGCTTCGCTCTGTGCCTTCGCGCCGCATGTGCGACCCGCGATGCAGAGCTCTTGCATGCTCCCCGCATCCTTACTTGCCTCCCTGCTGCGGCGAAACCTTCTCACCCTCGACCAGCGAGTCAGGCGGGTCCTGAATCACCTTATCGCTCGCCTGGAGTCCTGTGACGATCTGTACCGTGGCGCCATCGTCCTCGCCAATTGTCACCGGCACCAGATGAGCTACAGGGCCGTTGCTCCCTTGCACCACCGTGCCCAGCTGCAACCCTTCCCTGCGAAAGATCAACGCCGCCGCGGGCACAATGAACGAGGGCCGCGCCGACGAATCCTTGAAGTTCACCTGCGCCAAAGCGCCAGGCATGAGCTCACCATTGCGATTGTCCACATCGATTTCGACCAGCAACGTACGCGACGCGGGATCGATGGCATCCGCGGTCCGCACCAGCGTTCCCTGAAATACCTTGCCCGGATGCTCGGGAAATGTCAGGTCCAGATTCAGTCCCCGTTTCACCGTTCCGGTGTAGACCTGCGGCACGTTCGTATAGACACGCAGCGTGCCCAACGCCTGCATGTGAAACAGCTCCTTCGTCGCACCTTGATCGATCAGCTGCCCGGTATCCACATCGCGCGCCGTCACCACGCCATCGAACGGCGCATAGACCTTCTCGAACGACGTCAGCTCGTTCAGCCGCTGCAGGTTTGCCTCCGCCGATTTCACCGTCGAAGCCGTCGCCGCGTCCTGGTTCACAAATGTATCGGTATCCTGTTGCGACACTGCATTCGATTCGACGAGGCCCTTATAGCGCTGTGCCTGAATGTGTGCGTTGTTGGCGTTGGCTTTTGCCGTGGCCAGATCTGCCTCGGCCTGCGCAAGCTGCTGATCCACTTCCGGCGAGGCAATCTCGCACAGCAGTTGCCCCTTCTTCACGCGCGCGCCGATATCGAAGTACCACTTGGTTAGATAGCCGGACGTCCGCGCATAGATTGGGGAGTCGGTGAATGCCGTCACATTCCCAGGCAGAGCAAACGTGCTGATCGACGACCCCTGCTTGGGAGCCAGGGCAATCACTGTCGGCGCCGCAAGCTGTGTTGTCGTCTCGGCGAGCACGCGATCACCGTGCATCCGTCCGAGGATTCCAAATCCGGCGAGGAATGCCGCCCCAACCAACAGGATCACGATCGCTACGAGCGCGAGGCGAGGCGAAATGGCAGCCTGCTCGGGCGCGTGCTCATGCTCATGTACATTCGAACCATTTGCCATAATTACTCCGAAGTGTGGTCAAACTCGTCCACGATGCTCGTCCGCGCCGGCGCGCTTGCCTTCTTGTGCCGTTGCAGCCAGCCATGCACAACAGAAAAGAACACAGGAACAAAGAAAAGCGTCGCCACGGTGGCGAGCAGCAATCCGCCAATCACCGCGCGCCCCAGTGGCGCATTCTCTTCGCCACCGTCACCCAGACCCAGCGCCATTGGAACCATGCCGATGATCATCGCCAGTGCGGTCATAATCACGGGCCGCAAGCGCACGAAACCCGCATTCAGCGCGGCCTGGCGCGCATTGCCCACCAGAACTTCCATCTGCTCGCGGGCAAAGCTCACCACCAGAATTGAGTTAGCCGTGGCTACACCCATGCACATGATCGCGCCGGTGAGCGCCGGCACACTCAATCGCGTCCCGGTGATGAACAGAAACCAGACGATACCCGCCAATGCCGCAGGCAGCGCCGAGATGATCAGAAATGGGTCGAGCCACGACTGGAAGTTGACGACAATGAGCAGATAGACCAGCAGAATCGAGAACGCCAAACCGGCCAGCAATCCAATGTAGGACCTGTTCATCGTTTCGCTTTGCCCACGCAGAATGAAATGCGAGCCGCGCGGCAGGTCCTTCTCGTGGCCGGCGATGATCTTCTCGATCCCCCGGGTGACTGTGCCCAGGTCCGTCCCCACGACGTTGGCGTAGACGTCGATGACCGGCTGCACATCATAGTGGCTTACTGTACCCAGTTCCGTGCCCGGCGCGATCGTCGCCAGGTTACCCAAAATCTGCACCGGCCGTATCGTCCCAGGGGCGCCAATGCTGCCCGCCGCCTGCACGGCGCCCATGGACCCAGGCGCACCAGTCGAAGTCGACGCGTTCCCTGTCGTTGACGACGCACTCCCCGTCACTGGCAAACTCCTCAACTCCGCCAGCGATTGAATGTCGTACTGCGGCGCCTGCACCGCGATGTTATAGCTCACGCCATTCCGCGGATCGAGATAAAAACTCGGCGTCGTCTGGAAACTTCCGCTGAGCGCTACCAGCAGACTCTGCGCGACGTTCTGCTGCGTCAGCCCGATCGCCTGGGCGCGCGTCCGGTCTACGTTCACCGTCATATTCGGCAGATCGAACGGCTGCTGAATGCGCGCATCCGACGCACCCGGAACATAGCGCACTTCGTTCAGAATCCGCTCCGCCAGCGCTCTGTTCCCGTAGAGATTGGGCCCGACAATCTGGATATCGATCGGAGCTGCCAGGCCGAAATTCAGAATCTGGGTCACGATGTCCACCGGCAGTTCGTAGAACGTCACGCCGGGATACTCTCGGGCCAGCACGCCGCGCAGGTTCTTCACATACTCTTCAGTGGGATGGTGATCCTTGCTCAACTGAACCTGAATATCGGCGTCCGCGGGTCCTACCGGAGCCGACGTCGAATAGGAAAGATTCAACCCCGAGTAAGGCAGTCCGATGTTATCGACGATCGTCACAACTTCGCTGGCCGGGATATGCCCGCGAATCGTCGCGTCGATGTGATCGCAGAGCGCCGCCATCTCCTCGATCCGCGTGCCCGTGCGCGCGCGTACATGCAGCTTGAACTGGCCTGAATCGACGGACGGGAAGAAGTCCTGCCCCAGCCACGGCGCAAGCAGCCCAATCGAGCCCACCGCAAAGATCAAAAAGCAGATCAGAAACAACGCTGCGTGATCGACGCAAAGCGTCAGGACGCTCAGGTAAAACCGGCGCATCTTCTCGAACCCGGACTCGAACCCAATCTGAAAACGAACCAGCGGATTGCGGCTCGTACGCTTGCGCGCCATCTCCGCATCGTCGTGCTCGTGCAGCAGATACTTGGCCATCGTCGGCACAACCGTGCGCGACAGAAGATAACTGGCCAGCATCGCGAACACCACGGCCTCGGCAAGAGGCACAAACAGATACTTGGCCACGCCGCTCAGCAGAAACATAGGCACAAACACAATGCAGATCGAGAGCGTCGAAACCAGCGCCGGAGTGGCAATCTGCGACGCGCCGTCTAGAATCGCCTGCTCGATCTCTTTGCCCATTTCCAGATTGCGATTGATGTTTTCGATCTCCACTGTGGCATCGTCCACCAGGATGCCGACCGCCAGCGCCAGACCGCCCAGCGTCATGATGTTGATCGTCTCGCGCAAGGCTGCCAGCGCCGCCAACGAACACAGAATCGACAGCGGAATCGAAACCGCAATAATGACCGTCGACCGCCAGCTACCCAGAAAGATCAGGATCATCGTCGCGGTCAGGCACGCAGCAATAATTGCCTCGCGCACCACGCCGCTGATGGCGCTGCGCACAAAAATCGACTGGTCCGACAGCGGATTGATCTGCAATTGCGGCGGCAACTGCCCCTTGATGCTTGCCAGTTTCGCCTGTATCCCGGCGATGATGTCGAGCGTCGAAGCCGAACCCGTCTTCATGATGCTCATCAAAATGGCGCGCTTCCCATCCACGCGCACGATGTTTGTCTGCGGCGGAGCGCCGTCGCGGACATGGGCCACATCGCGCACATAGATCACGGCGCCGTTCACCGCGCGAATGGGAAGATCGTTCAACTGGTCCACGATGCTGGGCGCCGAATTGGTCTCGATCGCATATTCAAACCGATCGATTTTTGCCGTGCCCGAAGGCGCGATCAGATTCTGCACCGCCACCGCATTCACCACATCGGCGGGCGAAAGGCCCTTGGCTTGCAGCGCCACGGGGTCGATGTCCACCTGAATCTGCCGCTGCTTCCCGCCGAACGGAAACGGCGTCTGCGCCCCCTCGATCGTCGCCAACTGGGTGCGGATTGTATTCGTGGCCAGATCGTTCAACTGCGTCTCGTTCAGTCCCGGTCCCGACAGACCCAGCTGGAGCACCGGCACGCTCGACGCGTTGTATTGAATGATGAACGGCGGTGTCGTTCCCGGCGGCAGCTGGCGCAGCTGCACCTGGCTGATCGATGTCACCTGAGCCACCGCGCTGGCAATGTTCACGTGCGGCTGAAAGAAGATTTTGATGATCGCTATGCCGTTCAGCGACTGCGACTCGATGTGTTCGATGTCGTTCACCGTAGTCGTCATGCCGCGCTCGGCATTGAACACGATACGGGTTGCCATCTCCTGCGCTGAGAGACCGTTATACCCCCAGACCACAGTCACCACGGGAATATCGATGTTCGGAAAGATATCTGTCGGCATCGACAGAATGCTGTAGACGCCAAGGATCAGAATCAAAAGCGCGAACACGGCAAACGTGTAGGGCCGCCGCAGCGCAAGCCGAACAATCCACATCATAGGGCTGGTACTCGCTCCAGAGCGCTCGAGAGTTTCGCATCTGAGGTCCCGCTCCCGCCGCAGACATCAGGCTGCGACGATTCCGGCTACTCAAAAATGCCTTGCGATTTCCCCAACGCAGCAGAAACGGTGGGCTCATCGCCGATGCAACCAACGGACGGTCACCGTGATCGAAATCCTAAAAAGACAATCGTTCCAGAGAATTCCTGCGCCGGACTGCAGTCGATGGTTCGCTGCGTCCCGGAACAGACCGCGAAACTACTATGGTAGACGAAGAGACTTCCCCGAGGCGATGGACTCTCGTGCCGACCCGTGCATGGGATAGTTGACGCGTCAGGCCCCGTCGAAGATGCAGCGCAGTGCCGCATTTTGAACTGCTCCGAAGTGCCCGGGCCGGATCTTCGTCTGCGCACCAACTCCAAGATTGGCAGGCGTTGGGCCTGTGCACCCTACATCGCCAGCAGCGCCACCACCGCCACTGCCGCGCCCACCACGAGGCTCATGCCGTCCCGAGCGGCAAACACCACCGGATCTTCATCGAGATTCCCGCGCGAAGCCAGCAGCCACACTCGGTTCAGCCAATAGATCAACAAGGGGACAATCAGCCACAAGCGCGAAGCGTGACGATAGAGTTCAGTCACGTCCGGACGTCCGATATAAAGCATGAAGACCACCACGGCCGCATACGCGCTGGCCGTCCCAAAACTGCGGATCTGGTCAATGTCGCCGACCAGATAGCCTCGGCCATTCGTGACCTTGGCTCCTCGCTCGCGCAGATTCTCAAGCTCGCTGAACCGCTTGAGCATCGCCAGCGAGAGGAAGAGTAACGTCGAAAATCCTGCCAGCCACTGTGAGATGGGCGTCCCGGTCGCCGCGCCGCCGGCCAGCAAGCGCACCGTGTATAAGCCGGAAAGCAGCAGCACATCCACGACCACAAGGCGCTTCAGATAAAGCGAGTAGCTGACCGTGGCTACGATATAGAGCCCCAGCCACACGGCAAACTCTCTGGGCAGAACAGGCAGAATGGCCAGCGATGCACCGCTGAGCAACGCTGCCACAAATACTCCGTTGGCGACCGAAAGATCGCCCGCTGCGAATGGCCGCAGCCGTTTCCACCTGTGCCGCCGGTCGGTCTCGATGTCCAGCATGTCGTTCATCAGATAGTTCGCCGACGCCATGAAGCTGAAGCAGAAGAAAGCCGCGATGGCCGCGCTCACCGAGCGGGCCGTCAGCTGGTGCGACAACACCAGGGGAAGTAAGAGCAGGACATTCTTCGCCCACTGATGAGCGCGAATGGCTTTCAACAGCGTGCGCGCCGTGGGCCGCCTATCGATGAACTCGCCCACCACCGCGATGTTCCGAAGCCGCAGCGCGATCCGCAGGCCCAGAGTTGGGTTTGCCACCATCGCCTCGCACGCACCAGCAAGCACAGCGACATCTGCACGGGAGTTGCCAATGTAATCGAACTCGGGGAATCGCGACTTCAGCCGCGACAGCTTCTTCGTGCTGGTAAGATTCGTCTTTCCTGAAGAGCCCAGCACTCCCTGAAAGATTCCCAGATACGTTGCAATCCGTTCGGCCAGACCGGCATCTGCCCCCGTCGCCAGATACATGGGCCGCCCTTCGCGCCATTGCGCCTGCAGATAGCGCAGCAGCTGCGAGTTATAGGGCAAACGCGCCGGATCGAGCGGGGCTCGCCGCGCAACCTCGGCCTTGAGGCGCGCACGGCCGCCCGCAAGCCAGAGCGGCAAGCGCCAAATCTGCAGCGGATTCCGGCGTACGAGCTCGCACAGGGCATCCTGCAGACAATCGGATTTGATCAGCGTGCCGTCAAGATCGACGCAGAGCGGCCGAGGCACACCGGAACTGGCGGAAGAGGCTTTGTCCACGGGTCTCCTCTCTGCAACGCTTTCGCATCGTTCAACCGCCGAAAGGGTAGGAGCTGCTCTCGCGGGGGCTCGGCCACGGCAGCGCTCTGCCGCCAACCGAAGACCAACCGCCTGCATCGCGCGGGCCGCGAAAAGGTTGGGGGATCTTTCGATTATAGAAGATGGACAACCTAGCTCATCCAGGCCAGCGGCATGTGCCAACGCGCAAACGCAATAAGGGCAAACCCAGTGGTTCGCCCCTCGAACTAACTTCCCACGTGATCGCCGGTTCAGTGTGCGTAGGCGCTCTCTTCCACCCGCACCGGTTCCGTTAGCTTGACAGGATAGTACGCATTGCGCGTGTACTGTTTCACCATCCGATTCGTATTAAAGTAGGAACCATTGAAGGCCAGAGTGGTGCGCATCAGGCGTGCCCACTTTTCCGGAACATCGCGATACAGCGGAACCACCGCTTTCTCAAGTTTGTTGTACAGCGCGACGGCCTCTTCCGCATCGTTCGCTCCGTCCTCGATGGCCCAGCCCGTCACCCCTTCGATGCAGCCCTCGATCCACCAGCCATCCAAAATCGACAAGCTCGGCACGCCGTTCAAGGCCGCCTTCATGCCGCTCGTGCCCGAAGCCTCATACGGCCGGCGCGGCGTGTTCACCCAGACATCCACGCCTGCCGTGAGCTGCGCACCGAGCGCCCAGTCGTAGTTCTCCAGGTACACAATGCGCAACATATCGTTTGAAAGCTTGCGCGCCAGCTCGACGACGTCGTGGATCAGCGCCTTTCCGGGAATATCCTGCGGGTGCGCTTTGCCCGCATACAAAATCTGAAGCCCGCCCGCCTGCGTTGCGATTTTCATTAGCCGCTCGGGGTTCGTAAACAATAGGTTCGCCCGCTTGTAGGTCGCCGCGCGCCGTGCGAAACCCAGAGTCAGCACACCTGGATTCAGCACCAGTCCAGCACGCGAGGCGACTTCGGCCAGAAGCGCCTCCTTGGCGCGTGCATGAGCCTTTAGAATTTCCTTCTCCGGCAAATCGATCGCATTGCGCAGATACAGATTGTCGCGTCGCCATGCCGGCATATGCCCATCGAGCATCTGCTGTACAGGCTCGCTCACCCAGGTCGGCGCGTGCACACCATTGGTGATCGAGTCGATCTCAAATTCAGGGAACATTTCGCGCGAGACCTTCCCGTGCTGCATCGCGACACCGTTGGCATAGCGCGAAAAGCGCAGCGCAGTCAGGGTCATATTCAGCAGGCCTTCGCGAAAACAACCCAGCTTCTCGAGCCTCGCGGTGCGGTCGGCGCCCAGAATCCGGTTCGACTGCTCCGTCGAAAACCGGTCGTGCCCCGCGGGCACCGGCGTGTGGGTTGTAAACACGCACTTGCGGCGCACCTGTTCGATATCGGATTCGGTGGCCGCCCCCAGCGGTCCCCCGCCCAACTCCGCCTCCAGCAGCGCCAGCGTCAGCAGCGCCGCGTGGCCTTCGTTCATGTGATACACGTTTACATTCAAGCCCAGCGCACTCGCCATCCGCGCGCCGCCCATCCCCAGAACAATCTCCTGCTGCAGCCGGTAGTTCGTGTCGCCGCCGTACAGATGATCGGTCAGGCCGCGATCCCAGCCCGAATTGCCATCAAGATCCGTATCCAGCAAATAGATCGGCACGACATGTCCGGAGCGCCCTGCAAGGTCGTACCGCCATGCGCGTACCGTCACCACACGCTCTTCCACTAAGACTGTGATCCGCGCCGGCTCTTCAGTGCAGAAATCCGATGGGTTCCAGGGTTGCACATCTTCGCCTTGCTCGCCCGTACCGTTCAGATGCTGCTGGAAATAGCCCTTGCGATGGGCCAGCGTGAACGCCACCAGGGGCACGCCCAGATCCGCGGCGGAACGCAATGTATCGCCCGCCAACATGCCCAGACCACCGGAGTACGTGGGCATCGCGGGATGAATTGCGATCTCCATGGAGAAGTAAGCGACCAAACCTGTGTTGGGCAGTTTCTCGTAGGAAAAGGGTCTAATCGATTTATGCTCCATGCCGTCTCTCTGCTGCCTTCGCCCATCGCGCGATGAGCTCACTGCGCACTCATATAAAAATCACCGGTGAGAGCACTTCCCTCGTCTCATCGGTGTCAACTTCCAACGATTCTAGCAAGGAATTGCGGAATTCTCTGCAACGCTCCGCAGTACGATTCTCCTGAGGAAATAGTTACTTTCGTTGCACCGAAACAGACCCGCGTCCGTGTTCACAGGCCAGGCAACTCCATCCTCACGAATCCCATCCATCATCCAACCTTGTGCGCGCCGCTGGAAGCGTGGCAAATCATCACCTGCGGTACGATGCCTGTCTCTTCCGCATAACGCGCCGACAATTCCTCAGAGAACTCCGCTGCGTTCCCTCGCTCCACCAGATTGATCGTGCATCCGCCAAAGCCGCCGCCCGTAAGCCGCGCGCCTATCAGTCCCGGCAAATCCTGCGCAAACGCAACCATCGCGTCGGCTTCCACACAGCTCGCCTCAAAATCCCGGCTGTAGCTCACGTGCGCCTCTGCCATCAACCGTCCCAGCTCCTTCAGATCGCCGCGCATCAGCGCATCCGCTGCAGCCACCGTGCGAGTGTTCTCGCTGATCACGTGCCGCGCCCGCTTCACCGCTTCGGGGCTCATCTCTGATCCCCACCGCTTCAGATCGTCGAGCGTTGCATCGCGCAGGAACTTCACCTCCGGCCGATGCCGCCCGATCACCGATGCCGCCTCTTCCACTTGCGCGCGGCGGCTGGTGTACTCCCCGCCTGCCACCGAGTGTTTCACCATCGTGTTCGCAATCACCAGCGCCACATGCGGCGGAATCGGTGCCAGCCTGAAACTCAAATCGCGGCAATCAAGCAACAACGCATGATTCTCCGCGCCATTCGCTGAGATGAACTGATCCATGATTCCGCAATTAGCGCCGACGAACTCGTTCTCTGCGCGCTGACATAACCGGGCAAGCACCCCGCCCGCATAACTGACGCCCAGCAACGAAGTCACTGCCAGCGCCGTCGCCACCTCTACCGAGGCCGAACTCGACAGCCCCGACGCCAGAGGTACATCGCCCCACAACGTCATGCTGAATGCCGGAATCGTGTGCCCTTCGCCGCGAAGAATGGCCAGCACACCGAGCGGATAGTCGGACCAGTGCTGCGTTGCCTTGGCGGGCAGAGCCGCAGCGTCGAAGACACGCTCCTCCGAGTAGTTCTCCGCATAAAGAACAATCTTCCCGTCCGCGCGCGGCGAAATGCCCGCCAACGTAGCGAAATCAATCGCCACGGGCATCACGAACCCCTCGGCATAGTCCGTGTGTTCGCCGATCAGGTTCACTCGACCTGGGGCAGCAAACACCTGTGGCTCCGCATGGAAACGCGCCTTATGCAATGCGCGCAATTGTTCAGGATCGTGCATAGCGTTACCTACAAAACCTCAATATCAACGGATACCAACCATGCGCTTGACTCCCCGGGGCCTAGCTCGCGGGACCACTTTCCTGTGTGCGCGAGCGAATCCACCGGCGCCGTCGACGGTTCCGGCGCAACGCACATCTGCTTCGCGCCCGGCCGCTCCGGCCATCCTCCATAGCAAAGCCATAGCCCTAGATACGGTGTCGCCGCCGTATCGAAGCTCATACGAATTCTGAATCCCGCTTTTTGTCGATGCAGAACGCACCAGTTGTCTTCCGCACGCAGCGGCCCGCCAAACAACTTGTCGCCTATATTGGATGCGCGAGCCTGGACGATACTCAGATCGGTCGTCCCAACCGAGGTCAGCTTTGCTTTCGGCCAAGCTACGTGGCCATTCGTTCCGTCCAGCCTGCCGCCCCCCGATCCTTCCACCCGCATCTCCGCGATTGAAGCAGGAATCTCGATGCGGTCGCCTTCGTCCACTGCGAATAAAGGATGCGCAGCCCACGACCAGGGCGCCGTATTGCACCCCGCGTTCGTCAGCTTGTAATCGACCTGAAGCCGCCACCCCTTCTTGGTCTCCGCCAGCGCGGTCGTCCTTTTCAGCGTCAGCGGCAGCGAAAAGCACTCTCCACGAAGCGTGATTGACGACGGCCCGTCAGCCCCTGATCCCTGCTCACTGATCCCAGTTCCCTGTAGCTCCCACGGTTCTCTCCACAGATCCCCGTGGTCTGGAATCTGGGCCACACCGTCCTGCGTCTTCACTGTGCAGGCCGCGACCGAAGGCAAACACTCATCCCACCCGCTCGCATCGCCTTGGTCGAAGCTCATGGTTCGCGTGCGTGGCCTTACAGGTGCCAGCGGCGCTTGCAGCAATTCGCGGTTGTGAACGCAGATCGAAGAAATTTTGCCGCCGAACCGTGGCAGAACCGTAACCGCACACTCTCCGGCTCGGATGAGAACGTTTTCTTTTTTCGACTCAACCGTGCCGCTTGCAGCCATCTAGTCAGTTCTCCTGTACCTAGATCCCATCACACGAAGAGAGCAACTTCTCCCAGATTGCAGGCAACCACGTCTCATGCTCCGGCTTCATCAACACCGATCGCAAACAAGTGACGTTCTCTCCATTGCCATCAACCCCATCACCCGTCTGGCCAAACCAAGATTGCGGCAATTGTACTAGCGCCAGGTGCAGGTTGTGTGTGCTCGCTGACTCAAATACTCTCTGCGCTCTTCGTGAAGACTCCCTCGGATCCGCCGCACGCAATGCCCAAACCACAATGTCCAGCTCCGGTCCGCCCCCGGCCAGCCCTGTAAACCTGTGGTCGGCCCTCACCCGACGGTCCAATTCCAGCGCCGCCCTCCGGCCACGCGCCAGCCCGTCCGCAAACTCCCCGCCTTCCGTCAAAGGCAAAAGCTTCTGCGTCGCCCATAACGCCACCGCCGCTGCCCCTGCCCGCGAACACTCCAGGCTGATTTCGCCCAGATGCAGCTCCTGCGATGTGAAGTATGTATAAGGTGAGTCGTGTTTGTAGAAGCGACCTACCGTCGGATCCTGAAACAGAACGCACCCGCACCCATACGGCTGCAGCCCATGCTTGTGGGGATCGACCACAATCGAATCCGCCCGGTCGATCAGCCCGAACGCCCGCCCCGCTTCTTCGCCTAACTCACCGCGAATCAGCCGGGAATAGCCGCCATACGCCGCGTCCACATGCAGCCGGAACCCATACTTCTCCTGCAGCTCCAATATCCGGTCCAGCGGATCGACCGCCCCGATCGCCGTCGTCCCCAGCGTCGCCACCACCGTCCCCACATCGCCCTTCTTCAGCTCGCCTTCCAGGGCGTCCAGGCGCATGCGCCCCCGCCCGTCTGCCGGCACTGAGTCAAACCGCAGCTTCAGCACATGCGAAATCCGACTGTGCGTGTAATGCGCCTGCTCCGACGCCAGCACGCGCTTCCCCGGCGCCATCTCCCCCGCCACCCACAGCGCTTCCAGGTTTGCGATCGTCCCGCTCGACGTCAGATGCCCCAGAAATTCCATCCATCCAAACATCTGCGCGATCTCGGCAACCGCCTCAATCTCCATCGCCGAACTGGCCCGTCCGCCGTCCAGAGCATGATTGTTCGGATTGATCGCCATCGCCAGCGCGTAAGCCGCCCGCGCCACCGGATGAGGCGGCTTTAGCATCTGCCCGGCATAGTAAGGATGAAAATAGGGGTAGTTGTCGGCCAACCTGCGCGTGACCTCGTCCAGCACCCCGCTCATCCGGCCCGGGTCATTCGCACCGGCCAGCTCGGTCTCAAACGCCGGCAGCCGCGCAAAGTCGGCGTGCAGGCGCTCTAAAGCACGAGACAGCAACGAGGAAACAGGATCGGCAGCCATGGCGACTTTCTACGGTACCACCGCAAACGCCCACCAGTCTCATTTTGAACTGGTTTCGGTGCATGACCGTTTCGTAACAGGAGGGGTCGCTTAAATCCGTACTTGATTTTTCACACCCGATGCTACACTTGTCACAGCGTTAGAACCGAACCGGGCGTGAGCAGTACTCGCCCAACCAAGCAAGGATTCTGCCAGTGGTCGCTCCGATTCATCCAGCGCAATTCAATCCAGGAACAAGCAACTGATATGGAACAAGGTACTGTGAAGTGGTTTAATGACGCGAAGGGCTTCGGCTTTATCTCGCGTCAGAACGGCGAAGACGTGTTCGTGCACTACTCGGCAATCAATTCGAGTGGTTTCAAGAGCCTGCAGGAAGGTCAAGCCGTGCAGTTCAACGTGGTGAAGGGGCCCAAGGGCTGGCAGGCAGCGGACGTTCAGCCTCTGTAAGTCAAACCAGGCCGCCAGCGGGGTCCTCAACGACAGATCTTCGTCGTCGGGGCAGCAGGATTCCTGCAGAATCTGGCTACAACAAGCGAGGGCTGGGAGTAATCCAAGCCCTTTGCTTTCCTCAACTCATTCACCGGCGAAAGAAGTGTGTCCTTGAGCTGAGTACCCTCGTCGGGGTCCCCAAGAGGGCCCCCGCGAACAGGTCCTCGTTCGTGGGGTAGAAGGATAGGTCTTCGTCCTTGGGGTGACTGTCAGCCCTTTGCTTTGTCGTAGCCCCATCCCGGTTCGGGTCGTCCCGCGTCCCCCAAGCTCCGAAGCCCCGCGCCGAAGCCCGTACCCGCCAGGGAC
>Ga0181526_10000530_pt1 | contig 40167 bp, 31 predicted proteins | sample PEATcosm2014_Bin_35_FD_119750 | JGI IMG/M metagenome (GOLD analysis project Ga0181526, IMG submission 119750) | Peatland microbial communities from MTU Mesocosm Facility, Houghton, MI, USA - PEATcosm2014_Bin06_30_metaG | ecosystem: Environmental > Terrestrial > Soil > Wetlands > Peat | place...
CGAAAGATAGGTTTCAATATCTCCATTTTTTCAGAACTCGCGCTGGATGCTGCTATACTACGCGGCGTCGCAGACCTGCACTACATAGAGTCCACGCCCATCCAGCGCTCGGCCATCCCCGTTGCTCTGGCCGGCCACGACGTCTTTGCGAGCGCTCCAACCGGCAGCGGCAAAACCGCAGCTTTCGGCATTCCGCTACTCCAGAAACTGCTCGAGCGGCGCTCCGACCGCTGTGCGGCACTGGTCTTGACGCCGACGCACGAGCTGGCGCTGCAAATTGCGGAGCATCTTCGGCTGTTGGCAAAACACACCAACCTGCACATCACGCCGATTTACGGAGGCGCGGCCATGAAAGCCCAGATCAAAGCCCTGCGCCGCGGTACCGACGTCATCGTTGCAACGCCTGGACGCCTCATCGATTTGATGCAGCAGGGCGAAGCTCGCCTCGACAACATTAAGATTTGCGTGCTCGACGAAGCAGACCGTATGCTCGATATGGGGTTCTTGCCGGCCGTAAAGCGCATCATCGCCAAACTCCCGGCCGACCGCCAAACTCTCTGTTTCTCGGCAACGCTCGGCAGTGCGGTGGTTCAGCTTGCACGCGAGTTTCTCCGCAATCCCGTGCGCATCAATTTAGCACCCCCGACGCCCGTAGCAACCGTAACCCAGTGGGTGTACGAAGTGGAACCGCACAGGAAAACGGATCTCCTCGTAGACCTGCTCAAAGATGGACGCGTCTTCAATGCGATCGTTTTTACGCGGACCAAGTCGCGGGCCGAGCGCGTCGCCGGTGCTTTGACAAGACATTCCGTCGATGTGGAGCGCATTCACGGCGATCGTTCGCAGGCGCAGCGCTCCCGTGCCCTCGACGCCTTTAAAAAAGGACGCTACCGGGTCCTAGTCGCCACCGACGTCGCCGCGCGAGGCATCGACATCGCCGATCTCGGACACGTCATAAACTACGACGTTCCGGCCGAGCCCACCGATTACATACATCGCATCGGACGCACGGGGCGCGCTCAAAAAACCGGCGATGCCATTACGTTCGTTTCGCGCGACGAGGCGGGCTCGTTTGCGCGCATCGAAGGCGTGATCGGCACCCCTCTAAAGCGCAGCGAGCACGACTTCATGGAGCCTGCATCCGCTCGGGCGGTTACGGTCGAGCCGCAGGCACGTCGCCGGACGTTTCAACGGCGTCGTCGCCGCTGAACTTTGCTCTAAGGGAATGCGCCGCGCCTAATGCGCGGCGCGTAAGCAGGTATCGACGGAAGTGATCGTTTTACCACCCATGCGCACCGTTCCGTGCAGCGTGTACTCCGTCGCCGAGATGCGATCGAACGTTACGGCGATGCCCGCGTCGGGATAGACGCTGCGGTAGGCGATGTGGTTCGTTTCGCTGGCGCTCGCGCGCATGATTGTGGCGGTTCCTTGGTCGTCGAGAACGACCGCCGTCCAGCGGTCGCGCTGCGCGTCATACGCAAGTAACTCTTCGTCGCCGCCGCCCGCCCAGGAAGCGATCTGCCGCAACGTGTGGCCGTCGCGATCGTAAGCGTACGTGGCATCGTAGGCAAGGCGTACCGCTCCCGCGCGATACGTGCAGTTCCACGAACCGACGAGATAGTGCAGCCCGGCGAGCGGCGCCGCCTTTGCCGGCGACGCCGCAGCAAGCGCGAGCGACGCGAGCATCACGACAATATCCACTTATCCGATATTCCCCATTTGGCCGAGATTTTTCGACGCCCGGACGGTCGCTCCCCGGGCCAAGGGGCAGAGCCGGGCGCCCTGGCGCCTATCCTGGGCGCGGAGGCCGATACGATCAGTCGCGCGATAGGAAGGGTGGCTCGCCGCGCTGCGATATACATGTCAAACAACTCGACAGCAGAAGGAGTGCCTAGGACAGTGTGGCTGCAGTACGTTTCCTACTTTTTTGGCGGGGCGTTCCTCACAAACGGCATTCCCCATTTGGTAAGCGGTTTGATGGGTCGTGCCTTCCAAAGCCCTTTTGCGAAACCGCCTGGTAAAGGGCTCTCTTCTTCGACGGTCAACGTCCTTTGGGGCTTCTTCAACTTGGCAGTCGGTTACGTTCTCGTCTGTCGTATCGGAAGCTTCAACTTACGTTCTTCTGATAGCGTTGTCGCGGCGGGATTGGGTGCTCTTGTCATGGGATTGATGCTCGCCCGCACATTCGGCCAACTTCACGGCGGGAACTATAGAGTATGATGCTGTGAAAGCTGCTGTCGTAAAGGCCCCAAACGTTGCCCCCGAATATGGCGACTTCGCCGAACCGATAGTTGATGAAGGCTGCGAACTCGTTGAATTGGTGGCGGCGGGAATTCATAATGTCGTGCGCTCACTTGCAGCCGGGCGTCACTACGGTAGCACCGGCAAGTGGCCGCAAATCCCCGGCGTCGACGCCGTAGCGCGCACCCCCACCGGTGATCTTATCTATACGGGGTTTATCCAGCCGCCGTACGGTACGCTCGCTGAGCGAATGGCGGCGCCAATCACAGTGCGCTTTCCTCTGCCCTCCGGCGCGGGCCCGGTGCAGGTCGCGGGCGGACTGAACCCCGGTCTCTCGTCCTGGTTGTCGCTGAACGCACGCGCTGCAGAGATCGGCGAACTCGGCACCGTGCTCATCCTCGGCGTCACCGGAATGGCGGGATCACTTGCCGTTCAACATGCACGAATACTCGGCGCAACCCAGGTCGTCGGCCTCGGGCGAAGTCCGGCAGGTCTCGAGCACGCCGCAAAGCTCGGGGCAAAAACCGTCGCGCTGACGGGAGAACGAGATGCCGACGCTGCGGCACTCGTCGATGCACTCGACGGCGCCGCACCAAGCATCGTCCTCGACTTTCTCTGGGCGGCCGCCGCCGAAATTGCCTTCACAGCTTTGGGCAGGCGCGGCTTCGAGGAAGACACCGCAAACATTGCCTACGTGCAAATCGGCGCTATGGCCGGTCCCGAAGCCGCTGTGCCTGCGGAACTTTTACGAAGCCGGCACATCCGTATCTCCGGAAGCGGCGCCGGCTCCGCGTCGATCGCCGACATCATGGCCCAAATCCCAATTTACTTACAACTCATTGCTGATCATCAGGTGGAAGTTCCAACGCGAACGTATCCGCTCTCATCGATCGCCGAAGCCTGGACCGCGCCGGCAAACGGCACGAGCCGAACTGTAATCGTCCCCGGGTAAAAAGGACGCGACGCGGCCAGGCAGAGTCTAGCTCATTCTCCGCAAGCTAATTGCTAGACGCGCGCTCCTCTTCCCGTAAGAATGTTGAAGATAATCAGGACTACGGCGATGACCAATAAGAGATGGATGAGTCCGCCGCCGAGATGCAACGCGAATCCGAGCAACCATAAAACAAACAGCACCACGACGATTGCCCACAAGAGACCTGCCATGTTTTCCTTACCTCCATTACTTGACACGCGCAGAAGTTATGTCGCCGGCGCCATTTTGGCTGTAGGGGGGGCCGGACGGAGACAAGCCTGCGTCATTGCCCCCTTGAATAACGCTGCCAGGAATTCCCCCCAACTATACAAGGAGGCTTACGCTACCGGCCAACATGAATATGCGTGATGTAGCTCCAAGGTCCAAAACATTTTGAGCAACCAGACAACGCTCACAAGCCCATGGCCTTGACGTAGCGCGCTAGACCGCGGGATCAGTGCCAGGGATTTCCTCTCTTTTTGGCCCATCGATACGTTACCATGAATCGGATCGCGCGTTTCTTTCGCGTCTTGGGGCCCGGCCTCATCACCGGTGCTGCCGACGACGATCCATCCGGGATTTCGACGTATTCCGTCGCCGGGGCGTCGGCGGGCTACTCGATGTTGTGGCTTACGCTCATTACGACGCCGATGATGGCGGTGATTCAAGGGATGTGCGCGCGGATTTCAATGGTGACGGGCGTTGGATTAGCCGAGGTCATGCGCAAACGTCTGCCGCTCGCGCTCGCCTATGCGCTGGCCGTGATTGTGATCCTGGCAAACACATTCAATGTGGGCGCGGATATCGCAGGAATGAGCGCGTCAGCGCATATGGTCGTTCCACTGCCCACCGATGCGTGGGTATTTTTCTTCGGCATTGGGCTCATCGCCTCGCAGATCTGGCTTTCATACGCCGTGATCGCCCGGGTGTTCAAATGGCTTACCCTGACGCTGTTTGCGTACATCATCACCGCATTTATCGTTCATCCGCCCTGGCCTCACGTTCTGCTGCACTTCGTCATTCCCGAGGTTCACCTCAACTCGAGTTGGCTAGCGACGATGGTGGGCGTACTCGGAACGACGATTACGCCGTACCTGTTCTTTTGGCAGTCGTCGCTGGTCGTCGAAGATGAAAAGGCGGCCGGGCACAGCAGCATCGCTTCACGACGCGGCACCAACCTGCAATCAGCTAAGGACGCGCACCAAGACGTCAATACTGGAATGATCTACTCGAACGTAGTAGCGGCGTTCATCATTATCACAACGGCAGCTACGCTTGGCGCGCATGGAAAGACCGGCATTGCTACCGCGCAACAAGCGGCGCAAGCATTGCGGCCGCTCGCCGGGAACTTCGCGGCGCTGCTATTTACACTTGGCATGGTAGGAACAGGCATTTTAGCGGTTCCCGTGATAGCCGGCTCGTCCGCATACGTTGCCGCAGAGATTTTTCGCTTTCGCCACGGTTTAGGTGAAAAACCGAAGCGAGCCGTCAACTTTTACGGCGTCGTCACCGGCGGCATCCTGATCGGGATTGCAATGGACTTTCTGCAGATCGACCCGATTAAAGCGCTATTTTGGTCGGCGGTGCTCAACGGCGTCGCCGCAGTGCCGCTCATCGGCGTCATCGTCTGGATTGCGTCCGATGCAAAGCTCATGGGAAGGTGGCGAAGTTCGCCGCTTGCAAAGGCATGGGGCTGGGCGACATTCGTGCTCATGGGTGCGGCTGCGGTAGGCATGTTCTACTTCATCGCTCGGGGATCGTGAACTAACGGAGCGTTCAGAGCTGCAGCGACGCGGCCGCGTTGTGGGCGACAAAATATTGGATATCCCGCATACCCATCACCGTTACGGGCGCAATCCTGCGGCCTTCAAAAGCGTAGACGGTCACCTTTTTCTTTTCTCGCAGGGCTCCGGCTAGGTAAACGGCAGATCGTGCAGCACTGATCGGCGGCCTTGAGCAAATGCTCCTCTTCGCGATGAATCTCGGCCCACGCATGAGTGCGACGAAAGGCACGCCTGCGCTCTCGCTCCTGCCACGCCTGAACGAATGCCACGATCGTCGCAATAACGATCACGGCGGCCAGCGCCGACAGGATCCAGAATAAGTGCGTCACCACTCCCAGGAACACCATACCGGCGACGACCACGATAGTCCACAGAATCGCGGAGGCAGGCACCCTGAGGGCGCGAAACGCCGCGATTCGGTCATGCCACTTCATGCCAAAGAACAGTACTAGAGCGCCCCGAAATCAACGACAATCCGGTTGAGTCCTGGAAACATGTGCGCGGCCTCCGGTAGGTCGGTCATCGACTTTCGTGCATACTGCACCAGTCCGTTTTCGTCAGCACCTTGTCCAAGTTCAATGAGGCTATCAGCTGCCGGATTGTAGCGAAGCGTTAGAGTCTGCCCGTCAAACGAGTGTATCTCTAGGCCGTGTTCGGCGAGCTTTGCCGTATACGCATTTCTTTCATCATTTTCCATAATGCCATTCTACTCGAACAGGCGGCCAGCATCTTATCAATGCTAGCGCCGTTTACGCCTGCGCTTCGACAATCTGGAAGAGGTGGTCGAAGTTCACAATATGGAGAAGGCGCCGGGCCTGTTTGTTGACGCCAAGTAGCGTGACACGGTTATGCTTGAGACGCGAATGCAAGGCCTCGATCTGGTGGAGAAACGTCGAGTCGATGTACGTGACCGCCGTCATGTCGATCACTACGGCCCCGTCCGGAGCTAAGGCCCCAAACAGCGCGGCTAGGGTGTCCTTGTCAGCCAAATCGTACTCACCCACCAGCTGTAGGCGGCGAGCGCCGTCGTGTGCGCGGTTCATTGTTTCCCGGTCCTTCTCTCGCGGAGATGCGGATTGGCCGCCACGGGACCCGGTCAAAACGAAGTACGTGAGGAAACAAGCGTAGCACGAAGTACCCGCTAAGAGAATCGTGGTTTTTGAGGATACGAGGCTGGAGGCCGGGAGGTGCGATTAGAAAGCAACGCATTGCGACGAGACATCAGATTAACCGCGCTTCGTGCGCTTCGAACCCCTTCGATATCTCCGCGTCGGCCGGAACCCCGACAATCAGGTCCGACCAAGCTCGCCTGAAGATTCATGCTGAGAGGTCTTGTGCGACGACCATAAGCTGGTCACGCAGCCAGTTGTGTGCCGCGTCGTCTCTTAGGCGAGGGTGCCAAGCCATACGATATTCGATCTTGGGCAACTCTCGAGGCGCGGCCAGGAGGCGGACGTTCGCGACAGGGGCCAGCCGCTTAGCCAGAAGGCGCGCCGTCGTACAGATCATGCTGGTTCGCGAGGCTGCGAGAATCGCTGACAGTTGATAGGGCGAGCGGTATTCGACGCGCCGTTCGCATCCGTTGGCTGCCAGGGCGCGTTCGATCCACGGTTGACCACCGTGTTTCCCGATAGTAACGACCGCGTGCCCGTGCTCAACGTAGCGCTTCAGCGTCAGGCGCGCCCGAAGAGGATTGTTTTCAGCAACGACGCAAACGAATTCATCGGTGAAGAGCGGCTTGCTTTCGAATGGCTCCGGCGCCTGGACACCGATCAGAGCCAAATGGGTGCGGCCCGCTTCGATGTCGTTGAAGACCCGATCGTTCCAGGGTACGACTTCGATTCGTACGGATGGTGCAGCGCCCGCAATGCGTTCGAGTAACGTCGGAATGAGAACCGACGCGGCGAAATCGGTCGTGGCGATGCAGAGCCGGTCGGTGCTTGTCGCCGGGTCAAACCGATTGCCGCGCACCGCCGCGTCCAAACGCGGTAGCAGAGCTTGCAGGTCGACGAGCAACTGATCGCCGCGAGGGGTGCGTTCGTATGCGGCGCCGGAGCGGACGAGAAGTTCGTCGTCAAGTGCGCTTCGGAGGCGTCCTAGTGCTCGACTCATCGCCGACTGGCTCATGTCGCAGCGGTGTGCAGCACGCGTCACGTGGCGCTCGTCAAGGAGCGCATAGAGCGGCCAAACGAGGCTTAGGTCTAGCTTTCGGATATGCGGAAATGGCATGGTCGTCATCGCAAACGTGCATTCCGCGAAAGGTGTGCCTGCGCCTATCGTTGGGAAAGAGGCCTCTTAGTGACGCGGTCGCAACCACTCTGATCGTGGAAAGCTGTTCTGATGATGAATCGCCCGGACCCTACCGATGTGGCAGCGCTCTCAAGTGTGTTTTGCACGGGGCAGCTCGCCGGCATGATGCTCGCTGTCGCCATGCAGAGCTAAAACCTTGAAAATATTGGTTGTCGGCGGTACGGGACTGGTCGGTTCGGTCGTTGTTCAGGAATTGTTACACCGGAATGCCGACGTTCGTCTACTCGTGCGCGATGCGAAGACAGCCGCGCCGAGCGGCGTCGAGTTCGTCGTTGGCGATTTGTTGGATCCGCCGGCCGTCGAACGTGCGATGAATGGTGCCGACAAACTGTACCTGCTCAATGCTGTGACACCGGACGAGCTTACGCAGGCACTCATCGTCTTCGATTTGGCTAAGCGGCAGAAGCTCGCGCACGTTGTGTACCATTCCGTTTTCCGCGTTGATGAGTTTCTTGATGTGCCGCACTTTGCATCGAAATTTGCGATCGAGTGCGCGTTTCGCCAATTCGATGTTCCGTGGACGATCCTGCGGCCAAACTACTTCTTTCAGAACGACGCGAGCTTACGCGACTCGTTGACCGTTTCGGGCGTCTATCCACAGCCGCTCGGAGACACGGGCATCTCTGCAGTCGACGTGCGCGATATTGCTGAAGCGGCCGCGATCACGCTAACGACCGAGGGTCATGAGGGTAGGGTTTACAACCTCAATGGCCCGGCGCTCCTAAGCGGGCCCAAAGCGGCGGCAATCTGGAGCGAGGTTCTTGGCCGGACGGTCCGTTACGGCGGCCACGACATGGACGCATTTGAGGCCGGGATGCGCCAGCGCGCACCAGCCTGGTCGGCCTTTGACATTCGGATGATGTATGAGGGCTATCTGGAGCGTGGTTTTGCCGCAGAGGCTCAGGACGAGGGGATCGTTGCGGTCCTTTTAGGCCACGCCCCTCGCACGTATGAAGCGTTTGCTCGCGAAACCGCAGCCAGCTGGAAAACTTAACGGGTTCAAACTTTTTTCGAGAGAGGTGATCACATGACGCGCGTACTTTTTGTCGGCCAGGATCCGAAAACGGTGGATTTTACCGATCCGGCTTTGCAGCCAGGCTTGAACGCGGAGAAGATCCAGGGCGGCATAGATCTCGCGGCAACCAAGATCGCGGAGCGGGGTTGGATCGGGGACCTTTGCATGATCTCGCCCGACGACGCCGGGATAGCCATGCTAGAGAAACAACTCGGCAGCGCAACTTACGATTGTGTGGTAATAGGTGGGGGGATGCGGTTGCCGCCTAAGGGCCTTTTGATTTTCGAGAAGGCCGTGAACGCAATCCACAAGGCCGCCCCGGGCTCCGCCATCGCCTTTAACACCAAGCCCGAAGACACGGCTGAAGCAGCAGCCCGCTGGCTGAAATCCGATTAAACTTCAATGTGACAAACTCCGCAAATCCACCACTCCTTAAACCGGATTTTCCGGCACCGACGGAAGGCTTCGTCGTCACGACGTTGCTCATCGTTAGCGACGTCGCGCGATCCCGCGCGTTCTACGAACGAGTTTTCGGCGCCGTTACGGTACGCGAAGGTGAGCCTGCCATGCTCCGCATCGCCAATAGCTGGCTCATCATCAATAAGGGAGGTGGCCCGACAGACGACAAGCCGGCCGTAACCGCGGCCCCCCCGAAATCGAGTGACACCTTGACGATGGCGTTAAACCTGCGCGTTGCCGACGTGCACGCTTGTTACGACCTCTGGCGTTCGAGAGGCGCCGAGTTTCTTACCGAACCTAAAGTGCACGCGGGTGAAACGCGCTGTTACATCCGCGACCCCGACGGCTATCTTATCGAAGTCGGACAGATGACTGCTAGCGCCTCTTAACGACTGGAAGAATGTACGCCTCGACGCTTACCGGATAATTCTCTGACTGGCCGTCGTGGCTCACGCAGTGCGATCGATCTCTTCGATCGTCTCTGCGCGTAGGCCGGCTCGGCGCAACTAGCTCGAAAGTAGCGTCCGCAAGAGCGATTCCGCAATCCGCCGGACGACTGGATCGCCTCCGGCGGGAATGCTGATTACCTGTCGGGGAGCCACGTCGACGTTGATGGCTTCGCGCGGACTATGATCGCCGCGTGCATGACGCCTGCGCCATCGTACTTTCCTCGCACGTTCAACGGCCTGCCTACGATCAAGTCTTCACTGCGCTCATTTTTGAGCGCCGCCGAGGCGTCAACCTGGATGAATTTGCCGGCACGCGTGTGCAGGGTAAGCCGCGAACCGTCGATCTTAACGAGCGTTCCGGTGACCTCGTTCGGCGTCTTGATGGCGCCGCGGTACGCAGAAGCCGCGATAGCGCGACCCGCTGCCGCCGCCGCGGAGGAACCGCCGAGGCCGAAGATCTCGAGCTGCTCGTAGCTGGCGACGTAGACCTTGCCGTTTGCCACGACGGGAACGAGATTTGCGTTTCCATTCCCCGACGTCCAGTAGCCGGCCGAAGCTTGATAGAGCGTTTGAAGCTGCGAGCCTTCGGGCTCTGCCGAAAGCGCGACGAGCGTTAGCGGCCCGGGCACGTACTCCGGCCGCGCGAGCGCCCAAATGATCGCGTTACCTCCACTCTTCCTGGATGAAACGGTGGTGAAAAAGCCAGGATCTTGTCCGCTAGGCAATCCGGCCGATCCTAACAATGTCAATTGGGGTTTGCGTTTGCCCTTGACTTCCCAGAGACTTACAGTGCTGCCGCCGCTTGCGACGATGCGCTGATGCGTCTGCTTTTCGGCGAAGTACGACGGACCGCACCAGCATCCGCCGATAGAGACCTCTGCTAAATCGTGGTTCGGACCGCTTTCAACGTAACCGCCCAAGCTGTTTTGATCGAGCAGGTACATGGTGCCCTCTTTTCCGGCGGCCGCTGCAAGGGGCTTGGAAGAATGTTTGGGCAACAGCATGACGCCCCCGGATCCTAAGTCCTCATCGTATTCGTCGAGTACTGCCTCATCCGACGGCGTGAAGATGCTGAGGAGTTGCGTGAGGTCGGCGCTCACCTTTACGACGCTCTCCGGAACGTTGGTCACCCCGTTATACGTGGTTCCGGAATAATCAGAGTTTCCTGTGACGAAGTAGATATTACCCGACGGATCGGCCGCGACCCCGTATCCGGACATCCAGATGGCCGTCAAGAAGAAACTGTCGGGCGACTGTGATAGACTATCGTTTAGCCGGTTTGCCGGAAGTGGAGTTAGAGATCCCGCCTGCCACCCGAGTAGCCAGCCGCGCGACTGAGATGCGGAGAAGTCGCAGAAACTGCCGAATCCAGCGTATATGTTCCCGTTTGCTTCGAGCAGCCCAGGGCGTTGCCGCTGATAGGTGGCGTTGAACGTGTAAGTATCGTAGTTGGTGAGGATGTGCGACGCGGAGACGACAACCGAAGGCGTCACATCCGAGAGATCCGAGAGGCTGAGCTCATGGATGCGGTAGGTCGGCACGCTCGCCTCCAGCGTGTAGGCGATAACGTACATCACGCCGGCGGCTCGGTCGATGACCGGTGTGCCGTCAATGCCGACATTTGGTCCATTGTTGTTGCAGCCGAGCGGGGAAGGAACCGGAGAACCGAGATTGGTTTGAAATAGAACCGATCCGCTCGAGGCGTCGATCGCATAGATGGAGTTGCTCTCCGTTGCAACATAGACGACGTCGTGCGCGCTGCCAGACTTCGTTCCGCGAGTCGTAGTGACGCCCGGAACGAGGAGCGGTTGGGTATCGACTTGGTCGTCGAGCGACGTGCTGTGGAGCAGGCCGAAGGAACTGTTGTTGACGTTACCATGGGTGAGCGTCGTCTCGTCGTTGTTCCATCCCGTTCGCAAGTTGTCGTAGTGATACGTCGTGATCGCGAACTCGGATTGTGACCCAGTGCTAACCGTTAGGGCTCGGGCGGCGCCGGTCTCCTTGATGAGGTTCAAAACTCTACCGCCTTCGGGGTAACGGTAGAGCACAACGCCGCGAGCATCGGAGATGACGACGTTGCCTTTGTGAATCCAAATTTGGCGGCCATTTACGGAACCGTCGAGTGCGATCCTACCTGCCGGTTTAGCCTGATAGCCGGTCACCGCATAACGAAGCAACGTCGCGTCGCTTGCTACCACGATGTATTTGCCGTCCCATTGGATCGAGCCGACGTGAGCCGGGCGCGCTCCGTTCCAGTCGACGACCCGAAACCGTTTGGCACCCTTGACGAGTTCGACCAGACCGCCGGCAACCGTTCGCACGAAGAGATCGCCATAGCTGTCGTACGTAAGCGACTCGTAGCCGTCGTCATTGCGCGCCGCGTAAACTGCCGGCGTCCCTTTTGCGCCGGCATAGATCGCTACGCCGGACTGCGTATCGGAGTTGCCCGTGACGGCGAGAGTCCCGGTAGTGGGATCGACGGCGCAGAACTGAGCGGCGCCTCCGAGCGGATCGTGCAACACCTCGATCTGCCGCGTGCCGCCGTGGGAGTAGTGCGCGATCTCGTTGCCGGCCGGAGCAAAGACGTCGCCGTTTCTTGCTGCACAGAGCGCGTTTGCCGCAACGTTGAGGAGCCTGCCCTGCGGCTTACCAGCGGGGTAGGAAAAGACGCGAACGCTACCGTCCTTCGAGTCGGCCACGTAGAGGAGATCGGTGGGTTGGGCATCGTCCGACATCGAGGAGCCAACCCCCAGCCGGCCCAACTCCGCCATGGCCGGGTTGGACTGCCCCGGCACGAGCGAAGTGGTCTGATTCTGCGACCCTCCACAGCCCGCAGCAATCGCAAGAATCGCGCAGGCGCTTAACCCGCTGCGCATCAACCGCGAGAAAGTCTTCGCAGCCATGACCCCTCCTTTTCCTATGCTGGACACTTCTGCATGGCACCAAGCACCCCTAGGCCTCTCCATCAGTGTGGGCGGGCTGCAGCTTTTTCGATTCGCTCGATCGCCGCCGTAGCATTGGCGGCGCCGTGTGCGCCCCAGAAGCGCGACACATTCTCGACGAGTTACGTTCCGTGGATTGCGTCACTCGTCGCATTGATCTCGTTGCGCCTCGGCCCAGTCGCCTCTCATTGCACGTGAACGAAAATTAGCTCGACCGCGTTGTTTCCGTAGCCCAAGCGGTTCCAGCTAGGTAGTTCTGGTTGCACGTTACCGGCGGCATCGGTCGCACGAGCACGCAACGTGTGCCGTCCGGGATCGCAAAGATCCCAAACGAACGACCACTCCTGCCATTGATAAGGGCCCGCAGGAGGCTCCAACTCGGCGGCCCGCCAGTCGCCCTCGCCGGTTAAGCACACGTCGACGTTCGCAATCGGGCCCGTTCCAGACCAGGCCTTTCCGCGCACGGTGTACGATCCGGGGCGTAACGTGACGCCGTGAGCCGGGGCGATAATCTTGGCCCTCGGACGCATCAGCGTGACTGGTTCGACAGGGCGATCGGGCCACTCGTAAACGTATTTGACAGTTTGAAACATACCTTCGAACGGCGCGGTCAAAACGTCGATTCGCGCCAACCACTTTACGGATGCTACGCCGTACCAGCGCGGCACGACGAGTCGAAAGGGCGCGCCATGGTCGGCGTTCAGGGGTTCGCCGTTCATCTCATATGCGATCAGAATCTCAGCGGTCGGGTCGAGCGCGTGCTCGAGCGATAACGAGCGCGCAAAATGAGTATCCGCCTGCTCGTGGTACGGGCCATGATCGGCGCCCTCAAAGCTGACGGCGACCCCGTCAGCCGACGGTCCAGCCCTTTCGAGCACTTCGCTGAGAAGGGCGCCAGTCCAACGGGCCGTTGAAATCGCGTTGCCAGTCCAAGGTTCTCCCACAGGGAGCGGCATCTGCCCGAGCCGAGCATTGCCGGCGCACTCCAGCGTAACGACAAGCTCTTTGCGCGGCATCGCGCACAAATCGTCAAGCGTTAGCGTAAATGAATTCGCGACCGCGCCGCCGATCGTAAGGCGCCCATCGTGCTCGGGAACTGCGAAGTTTCCACGCACAAAATGGAGGCTCGTGGGAGTGATCGGCGCTTCAAGCGCCGTTAGCGGCGCCTCGGCATTGAAGGGCTCCGCGCGGATCGTAGTGAGGCGATTTGGCGAGTCCATAGCGCATCCTTACGACGCCGGCATGCGCAGATGCTTTCAAACGACGGCCCGGAATCTGGTAGCGCCAACAGGAATCAGCGATCGGGTGGCCACGTCCCCGGCGAAGGCTTTGCCCGCACGATCGCCGCGGCATGCAGAACGCTGGCCGCATCATACGCCCCACGCGCGTTGAAAGGCCTGCCGACGATCAAAACGGCGCTTCGCTCATGTCGCACCGCATCGGAGTCGTCGACCCGAACGACTCTTCCGGTGCGCGTACGCAGGGTGAGGAACGAATCGCTAATCTCGAGGAGCGTGCCGGTAACCTCGTTCCGAGCGCTAAAGGTGGTGCGGTAGGTCAGGCTGGCCGCCATCGGTACAGCCTTGACCGGAGCCGAACCTCCCAGGCCGAAGATGTCGAGTTGCTCGTAGCTAGCCACGTACACTTTACCGTTTGCTACGACGGGAACAATATTTGCGTTCGCCTGCGTTGCTGCCCAGTAGCCCGCCGTCGCTTGGTAGAGTGTTTCGAGCGTCGAGCTTGGGCCTTGAGGCTCAGACTTAAACGCCATAAGCGTGATGCTTCCGGGGACGTACTGTGGCCGGGCCACCGCCCAAATAATCGCGCCCGATTGACTGCCTGCTGATGAGATGGTCGTGAAGAAACCGGGATCTTGCCCACTGGGTAAGTATTGCGAGGTTCCCGCAGACACCAATTTTGGCTTCGGCGAGGTCTTGACTTTCCAGACCGTCACGCTGTTGCCGCCGCTGGCAACGATGCGAGGCAGGGAATCCTTCGCGGCATCGAAGTACGATTCGCCGCACCAGCATCCGCCGATCTGCTCCTCGGCCAGATCGTTGTTACGATGCTTATCGAATCCTCCCAGGTGAGCCTGATCGAGCAAAAACATCGTTCCAGTCTTGCCGGCTGCGACGGCGTACGGCGTGGTCGAGGGCAGCAGCAGCACGCCGCCCGATCCGAAGTCGACGTCGCCCGCATCGAGTTGTTTGACGTCCGACGGCGTGAAAAGGCTCAGGAGCTTCGTTAAATCCGAGCTGACCTTAACGACGCTCTCTTGAACGTTCGTGACGCCGTTATAGCTCCCCGAATCCGAATTGCCGGTCACGAAATACACGTTCCCCGACGGATCGGCCGCGACACCGTATCCCGACATCCAAATTGCCGACAGGAAGAAGTCATCCCGCGATTCAGCGCGGCTGTCGGTCAGCCTGTTTGCCGCAAGCGGGGTAAGCGATCCCGCCTGCCAGCCGAGCAGCCAGCCGCGCGACAACGATCCGCTGTAATCGCAAAAGCTGCCGAATCCCGCATAGATGTTGCCGTTCGCTTCGAGCAGAGCCGGCCGTTGTCGCTCGACGGCTGCGCTAAACGTGTACGTGGTGCCATCGGTCAAGCGGTGTGAAGCAGAGACCACGACGGGCGCTACGACGTCGCTGAGATCCGTCAAACTGAGTTCGTGGAGGGTATAGGTGGGCGTATGGCCCTTAAGCTTGTACGCAATGACGTACATCACGTTCGCATTTAGGTCAATAACCGGCGTTCCGTCGATGCCGACGTTTGGCCCGTTGGCGGTACAACCCAAGGGCGCCTGAACCGGATTGCCCAAATTCCGTGAGAGGAGAATCTTCCCGGTCGCTGCGTCGATTGCATAGATGGTATTGCTTTCCGTTGCAACATATGCAACGTCGTGTGCGCTGGATGACCTGAGGCCTTTTCTCGCTGCATAGCTGACGACGAGGGGTTGGGTGCTTACTTGGTCGTCGAGCGTCACGGTGTGAAGCAAGCCGAACGATCCGCCTTTGACGTTCTGATAGGACAAGGAGGATTCGCTATCGTCCCAACCCGTTCGCAGGTTGTCGTAGTGATAGGTAACGACCGAAACTCCCCGCGGTTCCAAAGCTCTACTGATCGCCGCCGCGACCGCGTCGCGAGCATCCTTGATAACCTGCGTTGGGGTGCCGCCCACGGGATAGTCGTAGAGCGCAAGGCCGGCTGACGCAGGCACGACGATTGCCCCGCCATCGATCCAGAATTGGACGGGGCTTTCTGCGCCCTTGAGCGCGGTCTCGCCGACGAGCGTAGCTCGCCCGTTGCTCACGCGGTAACGGGAGATTGTCGCCGGCCTCGAACCGCTTGCACGGCTTGATGCTGCGAGGTAGTTGCCGTCCCATTGAATGGGCCCGAAGCGGGCGGGGCGCATGCCGTACCATGCGATGTTTTTGAATCGCGTGGCACCCTTGGGAAGCTCGAGCAGACGTGTAGCGTCCGCAACGAAAAGATTCCCTTCGTTGTCGTACGCACACGACCAAGAAGCGGCGTTGCGGTCCCCGACGGCGTATGAGCTGGGTGTGCCCTTGGCGTTAGCGTAGATTGCGACTCCCCGTCGAACGTCGGCATCTCCCGAAACGGCGAGGTTGCCGGTCACGGCGTCGACGGCGCAAGATTGGATGAAACCTCCCGGCGCGTTACGCAATACGGCAATCGGACGCGTACCGCCATGGGCATATTCTAATATCTCGTTGCCTTCGGCGATAAAAACGTCGCCGCTTTCGTCCGCGCATAAACCATTGGCTCCTTCCGAAAGCCGGCGCTCGAACCTACCCGCGGGATAAGAGTAAAAGTCTACGCTACCGTCCTTATTTGACACGTAGAGGAGGTCGCGCGTCCCGGCTCCTGACGCCATTCGCGAGGGTTCACCGCCAGGTTGCTCCGGCGAGGCGCTCTTCGCGTCCGATTGGGTGGGAGCCAGCGAATTTGTCTGCGGCTGCGATCCCCCGCAGCCCGCAGACATAGCAAGAGCTGCAGAAACCCCTAAGACGCATCGGATCGAGTAAGCCTTCACAGCGACGCTCCTTTTTGTACTTTCGAGTGTTCACCGTAGCGTTGCCGTATAGCTTCCCAGGCCGCCCCGATTCGGCAATCAAAGGGCACCGCTCGAGCGGCCATGTTGGTTCTCACGAACCTGACGAGTTGCAGAGTTTTCACAGCGTGTACTTGCTCTTGATGCGAATGTCGCGGTCAGCAAATGGTCCCTGCTCGAAGGCGTAAACCTCGATGCTCACGCGATCGGGCGGGAACATCCGTGCGACCTCCGCTGGCTGTGCGGCGACGTCTCAGGCACCTCCGCAGTCGTGCTCGCCGTTCATCCCGGAATACTGGGCGTTTTGCCGAAGGTCGTATACTCGGAAAATGCGTCCTCTACCGTCTTCGTCTGGATCACAATCTATTGTGGGCGCCGGCCTTGATAGGAAACAGACCTGTACCTTATCGCCGGTACGCTCCCTCATCATGATGTTGTTGCCGACAGTGTTTTGGTAATGAGTCACGGCGGCTCGCATATTGGGATGGGCTGGATCTGATCCTAAGGTCGTGTTGAACTCTACCTCAACGCCGCTCTGTTGGAAATCACTCGCCGTGAAAGTCTTCTGACCGTCGGAGGTTAGGCGGGGTTCGACTGACCTAACGGTCGTGTTTACGCAGGCGACCGAGCGATAATGCCATACTCCTGGAGCGTACTGTTCATCTTGGGCCAGAGCAGCTGGGATATTTATCACGGCTACGAAGAGCATGCCAGAAACGAGTCCCAGCGCCGCTAACGGTGTATCGACGCCCCATCTCACCGCTGGTATCGGCTTACACACCACCGCCAACGTCGATGGCGACAAGCCTGCCGTTCATGAATAGAAAGCCCAAGTAGGCGGTGACCTCAACGCTGGTCTTCGTTTTGCCGCCCCCCTCGGAAGTAGGGGACGCTTTGAAATCCTGATTGTACGTGATTCGCCGGTAACGTCCGTTCGAGTAAAGGGTGCCCGGCCCGTCAATCGCCGTGACCTGCTCAAGGGTCATTCCAAGGCGTACTCCATTGCGCGTCCGGCCGGGGGCTGGATGGATCGGGAGTCCAGCGGGTGCGCTGGAAACCGTCGTGACGGTGAGATCCGACGCGGTGCCGTATTGAGAATAGAGCACCGCCATCTTGTGGGCAGAATCGTAGAAGCCGGACAAGCAACGGCCGTTCCCAAAGTTATTACGGTAGTGCTTCATGGCCTTGTACCATGAAGCTTGATCGTGCGAAAGCGGGAACGCCGAGTAGTCGAGTACGGTATCCAGCTTGCGCGGTCGCACGGAATTCTTGTAAAAGTCGTTTGTCGAGCTCAGGACGAGTTGCGAGCCCGGCTGCCGCGCAAACCAGCGCTGAAATGTTTCACAATCGGTGTTGTCGCTCAACGCGAGAACACGGAACGACGTGGCCGCCACCGCAGCCAGCGGCGGAGCCGCCGTTAACTCGGCCGTGAGCGCGAACGCGATAGATAAGGACGCCATAGCGGCGCGGACGTAGCGGTTGAAAGTAACGGTCCTCATTGGCGGCTGAGTAAGTACGATCAAGGCGACGGGGTTGTCGGCGGCGTCCAGGAAGTTCCGTCAGCATACTCGACGCGCATAATGCGGTACGTGGCAAAGCGCGCGGCCAAGAGCGGAAGCGCCGGAACGCCAGTGCTGACGCCGGCGCAGTTCTCGTCATAGCCGCGGTTCTGGCTATTTTGCCAACTTGCCATGCTTGGCCAGCCGTGGATGTCGATGCCGGGCGAAAAGGTGCCGCGACGATCGAGCTCCAGCTGTGCGAGCGCCGCGCCCGCGTCGTCCGAGATCGGAAATTGGAAGAGCACCCGCGTTGCGGTGCGGGAGTCGGTGTTCTTAAACGAGATGCACGCGCGAGCGCTGCGGCCGTCACGTTTGACGGCAGCCCAGCCGCCAAATATGACGATGTTCCCCGCAGGAGCGCCGCCGATCGTGGGGCTCCCGAACTCGAGCGAACGATACGGATTCGGCGTCGGCGTCGGTGCGGGCGTCGCGGGGCCAACGTTCACCGGCTTGCGGCTTCCGATGTCCGCGTCGGTCGCACCACGCGCGTACAGGGCGGAGCGGCCCCCGCCGCGCAAAAACACCAGCATGGCCTGCCGGTCGGGCTCGTCCAGGGTGCGGACAATATCAAACTCAACCCTGTACGCCGGATCGCTGAATTTCGGGGTGGGAGCGCCGGCGCGCGCCCAGTGCACGAGGCTTGCGAACTGCGAATCGGAGAGGTTCCGCATGCTCATGAGCACCAGACCCAGGAAGCCCGAAGCCGCCGGTTTCGCAGGGGCCGGCATAATGATGGCCAGCGTCAAGGCAGCGGCGACGGACGCTAGCAAAGAACCGCGGCGAACATTCACTCCAGGAGCTTCTCTCTTGCCGTCCAGACGCCCCCTTGTTCGCCGGCGCCCGTTCCTTATCGGTGGGATTGCAGGCTAACACGTCGTTGATGATCGTGATGTTCGTCGCATCCATCATCGCCTTCCGTCGCAGCGGCATCTCTTTGTAGATCACATGCTGATGGCAACGTAAATAAAAGCCTACACGGGACGGCGTTAACGCTGCAGCGTACTCAAGGCTCCCGGGCATCCTTCAATACGAAGCCGGATCGCCGCATTCCACGACGGCGCGCAGTCCCGCGTTTCACTGGCTGCCAGGCGGCGAGTTAGCCCGCTCCGGCCGAAGGCGCCCACGCTGCGTCCGCGCAATACTCCCGGGATGCGTGCGCGATCGATCGTTCTGTTGGTTTCGTTGCTGGTCGCCGTAGTCGTCGCCGGTTGCGCGAAGACGAGTCAAACCGCCGAACAGGCGTCGCCCTTGGAGAGCGCATCGCCGCTCGAAAGCGCATCGCCGGCAGAAAGTGCATCGCCGTCGACGTCGGAATCGCCAAGCGAGGCGGCATCGACCGTCGCGTTCGCCTCACCCGGCGAGAGCGCCTCGCCGGCCGAAACCGAATCGCCGACGCCGGCAACGCCGCCGCCCGGATTGCCTCCCGGTTGGGAAAAGCAGTACGAAAGGGTCGAGAACGGCCGCGAGGCGCAACTCCTCGTGCGCACCGGCGCGATCGACAACCTCGGCTACGGCTGGCCGCCGCACTTCACCCCGTTCTCGGGTAAATCGACGCCGCCGCACGATTGGCCGTGTCACATCCGCCCCGGTTCCGCACCCGGAACCGATCGCATAATGCTCGGCACAGGTGTGCCGGTCAATCCCGATGGCACGACCGTTCATCCGCTGGAAGGCTACTCAGGTTGCGTGAAGCGTCCCGACAATCTCCCGCAGGCAATTCCGGTCGAGGTGGGCACGCTGCCCCCGAAGATTCACGACGTGTTCATCCAAGCGTTCGTCGACGACTTCCAGCCGGTGCCGCTCCATTCGCACTTCCAAGTGACGCTCAACGGCACGCGACTGCCGAACTTCGAGGACGCGATCAATCAACTCGATCAAACCGGGCCGATCGGCAAGCTGCTGACGATCGACCTGCTGCCCGAATACTGGCCGATTCTCAAATCCGGCACCGTCAATCTCTTGTTCGACGATCCGACCACCGGTAAGGCCGACGGCTACGCGATCAACTTCGTGCGCGTGCTCGTAAATCACAAGCCGTGGCGGTACGCAGTGAACATTTCGTGCCACGTCGTCGACGCTGCCAATCAAAAACCAATCGCGAAAGCCGACGTCGCCGCAGCCGACGTCAAGGCGAAGACCGGAGCCGATGGCAACTGCGCCCTGCGCGACGTGCCGGCGGGATTGGTTTCCGTAACGGGCGGCGCGGTGGGATACGACAGCGCGACGCAACTGCTCGATCTGCCCACCGGCCAGCATGGCCAAGCCAACTTCCAGCTCAAGAAGCACAAAGAGACCGCCGCGGATCTGCGTCAGCAGATTCAACAAAGCGGAACGGTTGCGATTTACGGCATCCACTTCGACACCGCGTCGGCCAAGCTGCGTCCCGATAGTCTGCCCTCGCTCAACGAAGTCTCGGCACTGATCAAGAGCATGCCGCAGTCGCGCTGGACCATCGCCGGCCATACCGACAATCACGGCGGCGCGGATTATAACATGGGGCTCTCGCTTGCGCGCGCGCATTCGGTCGTCACGTGGCTCGAGCAACACGGCGTAGCCGCCGATCGCTTAACGGCAAAAGGCTACGGCATCACGCGTCCGGTCGCAGACAACTCGACCGACGCGGGCCGCGCGCTCAACCGCCGCGTGGAAGTATCGCTCGTGAAGTAGGCGCATCCCGCATCTAATTCCGCAGCGAAGGCGTCACCCAAGTTCAAAGCAACAACGACCTCGCTCCAATGCGGAGCTACTCATACGGGTTGGAACCGAGCCGTGAAATGCCGCAGCGGCGGAGCTTGCCACACCATGCGCAGGCCCGCGATCCGGTCGCGCCTCGCGAAGACGTCGCTCAACACCTCACACACGTAATCGATGTGACTCTGCGTGTAGACGCGACGCGGAATGGCCAAGCGGACGAGTTCCATCGCTGCGACTGTTTCTTCGCCCGTCTGCGCGTCGGTAGATCCGAACATCACCGTTCCGATCTCGACGGCGCGAATGCCGCCTTCCAGATAGAGCTCGGCCACCAACGCCTGCCCGGGAAACAACCGCGCGGGGACGTGCGGCAGCATTGCGGCGGCATCGATGTAGATAGCGTGGCCGCCGGGGGGTTGCACGATCGGGACGCCGATACGCGTAAGATGGTCGCCGAGATATGCGGTCGATGCAATGCGATAATGCAGGTAGTCTTCGTGAAGCACCTCTTCGAGGCCGGTTGCCATTGCTTCGAGATCGCGTCCCGCAAGGCCGCCGTATGTGGGAAAACCCTCGGTCAGGATCAGCAAGCGCGATTCTCGTTTTACAAGTGCCTCATCGTTACAGGCGAGGAAGCCCCCGATGTTGACCAGCCCGTCCTTCTTTGCCGACATCGTGCACCCGTCAGCATAGGAGAAGAGTTCTCGCGCAACCTCGCGAGGCGTCTTTCCGGCGTAACCCTCTTCTCGTTCGCGTATGAACCAGCTATTCTCCGCGAAACGACAGGCATCGATATAGAGCGGAATCCGATGCCGGTTGCAGACCGCACGGACCGCTCGGATGTTCGCCATTGAAACCGGCTGGCCGCCGCCGGAGTTGTTAGTGACCGTCAGCACGACGAGCGGAACGCGATCGGCGCCGGCTTGCGCGATCACGGTTTCCAGCGCGTCGACGTCCATGTTCCCTTTGAACGGATGGATCGCGGCGGGAAGGCGCCCCTCGGCAGTGGGCAGGTCGACCGCCTGTGCGCCGGTCTCTTCGATATTTGCGCGTGTCGTATCGAAGTGGGTATTGTTCGGCACGACGTCACCCGGTTTGCACATGCTGCTGAAGAGGATGCGCTCGGCCGCGCGGCCTTGGTGCGTCGGCAGAACGTAACGAAAGCCGAAAATGCTTTGGATAACGTCGAGCAAGCGATAATACGATCTTCCGCCGGCGTAGGATTCGTCTCCGCGCATGATCGATGCCCATTGCTCGGCGCTCATCGCGCCGGTTCCGCTATCGGTCAGCAGATCGATCAACACGTGGTCCGCGTGCAGTAGAAATGGATTATAAGCCGCCTCTTCGAGAAAATTCCGGCGCTGAGCGCGCGTCGTCATGCGGATCGGTTCGACGCACTTAATACGGAAGGGTTCGATGATCGAACGATGGCCCATTCTAGGCTCGCTTCTCCAGAAGACCGGCCCCGCCTGTGCCTCGCGGGACGCGTTCAAAGAGGTCGACTCTTTGTATTCGCGACGAAGCTCGCATTGTAGGTTCCATGACGGTAATCAGATGTGGAAGCGGGCTGTGCGCCGAGCCCGATCGCCGGCATGAAAGCAAGAACACGCGAAGCTGCCGCGCTTACGAAAATAGCTTTGGCAGGTCTGCGCCGACGGCGCGGAAGCAGGTCTTGAATCGGCTGTCCGAGCGCACCGGCTCGAGCCTTGGGGCTAAGCGAGTCGCTGGGATGCCTCGTATTGCCCGCGACCGTTACTAGCGTAAAGGCGAGACGCACGCCGTTACGCGTACGAACTCCATCGGCGTCACGGCGCCATCCGGCCCGCTCCAGGAGGTTGCGGGCCACGGCGGGTTCGTAGGTCCGCCGTGGCAGTAGTTCGTAGCCGAATGCGGCCGCCGGCAACACGTTTCGGGCCTCGATGGGGAGATTGTGCTCGATGTCGTGCAAGATAGCCCGGTATGGCACCGCCATGGCGAGCGCACGCCGCACGGTGACGTCGTGCAAGCCGGGCTTGCTCGCATTGATTTGGAGGGCCGAGAAACGGTTCGCCGGCGCGAGTTCTACGACGACGCCGCCGATTGAACGGTATTCGTCGATCAGAGAAGCCTGCGCCGTCTGGATTAGGTCGACCTGATGCTCCTGCAGTTCGACGGCGATCGTCTGCATGTCTGGAATGAAATGCATTTCGACGCGCGACAGATTCGGGCGTCTCTTGAAGTATCGGTCGAATCGAGTCAGCACGATATGGTCGCCCGGTGCCCACGAGACAAAGCGGAATGGTCCCGTTCCAATCGGGAGCGTGGACAATTCTCCGCTATTGAAATCGCTCCGCGCGAGGATACGTGCGGGCAGCACGGGTTTTCCGCTCTCTTCTGAAAGGAAGTGAGATATAAACGGCGGATAGCGCTCGCGAAGGTGCACCACGACGGTCCGGGCGCCCGCAGCTTTGATCGATAGGACACGATCGTATCCCTCGCGCCCGACGATGTTGTTGTGCGGATTCATGACGGCGTGCCATGAGGCAACGATATCGCGCACCGTAAACGGCTCGCCATCCTGCCAGACAATGTTACGGCGCAAATGGCACACGTAGGTGCGCCCATCGCGCGAGATTCCGCCGTTGGCTAGCGACGGTACGGTGTCGGCAAGATCGCCGATCAGCCGTCCTCGATTATCGGTGATGACGAGGTACGAATACACGAGGGACGCCAGATCGGACGTAACGTCGAGATCCGAAAGATACGGATTGAGATTGTCCGGTTCGGAAATTTCGGCAATCCGGAGAACGTGAGGGATCGTCCACGGGTGGCGTCCCTCAACGGGACTCAACGGGGCGCCTTTCACGCATGCCGCAAGGGTCGCACAGGCGAGTGCGATCAAAACGGTATGACGCATCGGTCGGCCCCCCTTCCTACGAGCACGCTGAGCGGGCGCTGGTCTTATTCGGATGAGATTGATACGTTGCCCGCCCGAGGCGCAACGAGAAGCCGCTGACGGCCTCGGCGAGTGCTTCTCTTAATGCGACTATCCCGCTGGCGGCAAACCTCTAAAGAGGATATGGACGCCTGCGGGCGGCGTACCAATAGGCGCAACCGTGAGTCTCGATACTAAGTAACTCCCGCGCCTCTGCTCTCTGCACGGCTTCGCGATTTGCGGGGCCGTGTTTCTTTCGCGCATTAACACGCTATCGCCCAAAAAGGGAGAACCCCTCAAGCTGTCGCGCGTAGACTGAGTCTTCGCGCCGCGCGGCTGCGGGTTGCCTGCAATACAACAGCGCCCCCCTCACCTTGGGATCGCGCCGGAACCGCCTGGCTCGGACCTGTCGCAATCTCTCGGGCGTACGAGCGACCTGCCCGTCCGTCGGGTTGAGCTTCGGGCGCGAAGGCCTGCGGGCTGGGCGCGCGCAAATGCACGGCTCGGCGTGGAATTGTTGCGGTTTTCCGATCTCGAATGTCACTATGGGGCGCGCGAAGTATTCTCGAGTCTTAGTGGCGCTTTCAACCACGGCGAACGCATCGGCCTCGTAGGCCCCAACGGCGCGGGAAAGTCGTCGCTCTTGCGTCTCCTCGCTGGCGTCGACCGGCCATTTGGCGGTACCGTCGTACGGGCGAAAGGCTTGAAGCTCGGGTATCTCGCTCAGGGCGTTGCCGACGAGACCGAGTCGACGCTGCAGGGCCTCGTCGACGCTGCGCTGGCTAAAGCGACGGACGAGGAGTGGGGCGTGCGCAACAAAGCGCTGCGCACCATGCTCTCCGCGTTCGGCTTCGCGCCAACGGAATACGATCGCCCGATACGCTCGTTTTCAGGCGGCCAGCGGGCGAAAGTAGCGTTAACGCACGTGCTGATCGACGAGCCCGACTACCTGATTCTCGACGAACCGACTAACCATCTCGACGTCGCGACGATCCGCTGGCTCGAATCGTTCGTGTCCAACGATCCCCGCGGTTATATCGTCGTTTCGCACGACCGCTACTTTCTCGACCGGATAGCTACGCGCATCTGGGAGATCGAGCGAGGGCGCTTCCACGCCTACGCACCCGAACGGCCCGCATACACTGCGTACGTCGCAGCGAAAGAAGTGCGGCTCGAGGCGGAGCGGCGCGAGTACGAAACCTTCGTTGTCGAACGCGACAAGCGGCGCAGGACAATCGCCGGCCTGCGAGCGACGCACACCTCCTCGGATTACAGCCAAGTGCGCAGTCGCGAGAAGCAGCTGGCGCGCATCGAAGCGACAACCCGAGCCCCGTCTCCGGCGGCTCCCGAACGCCCGATCTCCGTCCGCCTGCGCCCATCGCGGCGCCCTGGCAGCGGGTTCGCCTTCGAAGCCCGGGGCTTGAGCAAAGCGTACGATCAACAGCTCTTCAGCGGGCTAACGATCGACGTCGACCGCGGAGAGCGCCTCGGCATCGTCGGTCCAAACGGCTCCGGAAAGTCGACGCTTCTGAAGATACTCACCGGCGCAGCACAACCGGATTCCGGATCGGTCGTCTTCAATCCAGCGGCCCAAGTCGCATACTTTGCCCAGAATTCACACGATCAACTCGACGTCCAGGAGAGCGCGCTCGCAGCCGTGCTGGACGGCGCTGCGCTGACCCCGCAGGAGGCGCGCGCACTGCTCGGGCGCATGCGTATTAGCGGCGATGCCGCCGACAAAGCCGTGAGCGATTTTTCCGGTGGCGAGCGGCGCCGTATCATGCTGGCACGACTGATGGCGCGCGCGGCCGACATCTTGCTGCTCGACGAGCCGACCAACGATCTCGATATCGACAGCCGCGAAGCACTCGAAAGCGTCCTATGCGACTACGAGGGAACGATCGTCGTCGTCTCGCACGATCGCTATCTTCTGTCGCGCCTGTGCGATCGGGTATTGTGGGTTGAACGGGGCGCGTGGGGACTCATTGACGGCGGTTACGACGTGTACGAGGCGGCCCAGCGCGAGCGCGACAAAGCGGTGATTGACCGCGCGGTCGAAGAGTCGACCGTGCGCGCCAAGGCGTCGCGTGAAACGCCGTTGCGCGTACGCTCGCAGCTAAAGGGGCAGATCGAGCGAATCGAACGAGAAATCGAAGGCGTCGATGCGCGCGTCAACGAGATCGAGCTTCTCTTCGAGTCGCCCGAGATCTATGCCGACGCGGCCGGATCCAGGGCGTTGAGCGAAGAACTCGCTGGACTAAAAATGCGCAATCGGGAGTGCGTCATCAAATGGGAAGCGTTGCTACATCAACTCGAAGAAATGACGGCCACGTAACGATACACGGCGATCCAGCCGCTCGAAGAAATTGCCGCCGAAGCCTGCTTCACTGAGCAAAAGGCACATGACGAAGATCTTCAAGCGGATGACCGGGCTAATCAATAATCACGGCCTCTTACTAGCCCGCCCTTCTGCTTGGAGCAATCGGAAGGCACGAAATTAACCGCTATCCTTCAATTCCACGATATCGCTGCAGAACCCTGAAGTGCTACGATTGGAGGTGACGCAATTTTCGCCCGCTTCGAACCTCATGGAGCGCCTCTGAACTCCGCGCGCGACATATGCGAAGAGGAGGGTCCAGTGTTCCTATCGGTATTTTTCCTGCCCGTCGACTTTATCGTCCTGATATTGATAGTCTCCAGTGTAAAGATTCTGCGCGAATACGAACGCGCCGTCGTCTTCCGTCTCGGGCGCTTCCAAGCCGTCAAGGGGCCGGGGCTCATCCTTATCCTTCCGTTTGTTCAGCAGGTCGTGCGCGTTGACTTACGCACCGTGGTCATGGAGGTGCCCGGCCAGGACGTGATCTCGCGAGACAACGTCTCCCTGAAGGTCGACGCGATTCTGTACTTTCGCGTCGTGGACGCTCAAAAAGCAATCATCCAGGTTGAGAACTTCTTAAGCGCGACCAATATGCTAGCTCAGACGACGCTGCGCTCCGTACTGGGCGAACACGAACTGGACGAGGTACTCGCCAAGCGCACCGAGATAAATGCTGCCGTCCAAAACACGCTCGACGTTCAGACCGAATCCTGGGGCATTAAAGTCATTAGCGTCGAGATTCGGGAAGTGACGCTTACCGAGAATATGATTCGTTCGATCGCCAAACAGGCCGAAGCAGAACGCGACCGCCGCGCTAAGGTCATTCATGCCGAGGCTGAGTTTCAAGCGGCGCAGACGCTCCTCAACGCGGCACGTATCCTTGCAGAAGATCCCGCGGCCATGCAGTTGCGGTACCTGCAAACGCTCACCGAAGTCGGTGGCGAACAGAACTCGACAATTGTCTTTCCGATGCCGATCGACCTCATCAAGCCGTTCCTACAGATCATGCAGAACCACGCGAAGGATACAACATCCGTGTCGAACGGCGCAAAGACACCACTGGGAGCGACTCCACTGAAGTGACCTTACGAACTATCCGACCACGTCAGGAGGCAAATAACGTGAACAATTTTTCAAAGCGCGTAACTCGGAAGGAGGCGCTAACAAATCTCCTCGTCCTTCCGGCACTCGCGGGCGCATTGGCATTCGGAGTGACGACGATCGCTCGAGCCGACAGCAGAACCCAACTGAAGTATCAGGCGACCCCGAAAGGCGATCAGAAGTGCTCGGGGTGTTCGCTTTACACTGCGGGAAAGACCCCAACAGGCGACGGTACGTGTAAGGTGATTACCGGGCCTATCAGTCCAAACGGCTGGTGCACGGCCTTCTCACAGCGGTCTTCGTAAGCCTCGATTAAACTTCAGCGGCGCAGTGTTCGCTATGCCGAGGAGCAGGCGCTGCACGAGCGCGCGCCGGCGATTCGGGAACGCGTGCTTGGACCGGGTTCCCCAGGTTCGTGACCCGCTCGGCAACCGCATTCAACGATTCGCGGATTGAGAGGTTGTCAGGACATGGTGGAAACCGTCTTAAGATCGACTCCACTGGCCGATGTCTGGGTGGTCAAGCTGTGGGCGCAAGTCCTGGAAGCGCATTGAACCTTCACCCTACAACCAAATATCATGTAATTGACTATACCGCTCTACCAGTGGCCGTGCTACGTTGAGCGTGCTGCCATCCGGCGGCACACCCAAAGAAAGCAACAAGCAATGGCCTTGCAGTCCGTCACGCCCGCGATGGAGTACGAAAGCGTCAATCCCTTCGACGGCAAAACCCTGAAAACGTTCGTCGAAATCACCGACGAGCAACTGGAAAACAAAATCGCAGCCGCCCAAACCTGCTACGAGACGTGGCGGCACAAGACGTACGCCGAGCGCTCGGCGATCGTCGCCAAGGCGGCGGCGATCATGCACGACAAGCGTGACGACTTCGCACGCCTGGCGACGCTCGAGATGGGCAAGCGCATCGACGAAGCGCGCGGCGAGATAACGTTCAGCGCAGATATTCTCGCCTACTACGCCAAGAACGCCGAACGCTTCCTCGCGCCGGTTAAGCTAAACCCGGTCGTCGGCACGGCGCACATGGAGAGCAGCCCGATGGGCGTGATCTTCTGCGTCGAGCCGTGGAACTTTCCGTTTTACCAGCTCGCACGTGTAGCCGGCCCGCATCTGATGGCCGGCAACGTCATCGTGGTGAAGCATGCCGGCATCGTCCCCCAATGCGCCATCGCCTTTGAGAAGCTGTGGATGGAAGCGGGAGCGCCGGCCGGCCTGTATACGAACCTTTTCGCGACGCACGCTCAGTCGGATCGCATCGTCAACGATCCGCGCGTCAGAGGCGTCGCGCTGACCGGAAGCGTCGCGGCAGGCAAGAGCGTCGCGTCCAAGGCGGGCGCAAACGTCAAGCCTTCATCGATGGAACTCGGCGGAAGCGACGCGTTCATCGTTCTCGAGGACGCGGATCTCGACCATGCGATCAAGTGGGCGGTCTGGGGCAGAATGTACAACGCCGGCCAGACGTGCTGCGCGGCCAAGCGCTTTATCGTCGTGGAAGCAGTGGCCGACAAGTTCCTCGAGAAGTTCCGTGCGGCGCTCGCCGCTCTCAAGCCGGGCGATCCGATGGACGAACAAACGACGCTGGGACCGCTTTCCAGCGAGCCCGCCTTGCTGCAGTTGCTCGAGCAGGTTGATGCGGCGGTCGAGCACGGCGCAAAGCTGGCGCTTGGCGGCAAGCGAATCGAACGCTCCGGCTCGTTCATGCAGCCGTCGATCCTGACGGACCTCAAGCCGAACAATCCCGCATTCAGGGAAGAGTTCTTCGGCCCGGTCGCCCTCTTCTTCCGCGTCAAGGATGAAGACGCGGCGATCGCTCTCGCCAACGACTCCGACTTCGGATTGGGCGGCTCCGTCTTTACCAAGGACGAAGCCCGCGGCCAACGCGTTGCAAGCCGCGTCGAGACGGGCATGATGTTCGTCAACAACATCTCCTGGTCGGATGCAGAGCTGCCGTTCGGCGGGATCAAGTATTCCGGCTACGGCCGCGAACTCGGCGACATGGGCATCCAAGAGTTCGTCAATAAGAAGCTCGTCCGCTTCGGCAACATCGAGGCCCCGTCATGACGGCGACCGGATCGGTCCTGACACCCGAGGCCCCGGCGCGCGGCGGAGTGGCGACCATGAAGGCGCTCGTCTATCTGGGCGACGGGAAGAAGGCCTTCCAAGACAAACCCAAACCGGTCATCACCGCTCCGACGGACGCGATCGTGCGTATCGTCAAAACCACGATCTGCGGAACCGACCTGCACATCCTCAAAGGCGACGTGCCGACGGCCAAGCCCGGACGGACGCTCGGGCACGAAGGGGTCGGCATTATCGACGAAGCCGGCTCCGCGGTGCGCGCCTTCAAGAAGGGCGACCGCGTCCTCATCTCTTGTGTTACGTCGTGCGGTGCGTGCGTGTACTGCCGAAGGCTCATGTTCTCGCACTGCCTCGACGGCGGCTGGATCTTGGGTAACGCCATCGACGGCACGCAAGCGGACTTCGTCCGCATTCCCCACGCGGATACGAGTCTGTATCCGATTTTGACGGGCGAAGACGATGAGCCGCTGGTGATGTTCAGCGACATCCTCCCGACCGGGTACGAGTGCGGCGTCCTCAACGGCCACATCGCACCGGGGAGCGCGGTTGCCATCGTAGGATCGGGGCCGATCGGGCTTGCGGCGCTGTTGACCGCGCAGTTCTACTCGCCGGCCGAGATCATCATGATCGACCTCGACCAGAAGCGCCTCGACATCGCCTTGCGCTTCGGCGCGACGAAAGCCGTCAATAGCACCGACGGAAAGGCGAAGGAAGCCATCCTCGCGCTGACCGGCAAGCGCGGCGTCGACACCGCCATCGAGGCCGTCGGCATTCCGGCCACGTTCGAACTCTGCGAACAGATCGTGGCGCCGGGCGGCCACATCGCGAACGTCGGCGTGCACGGAAAGCCCGTGTCGCTGCACCTCGAGCAACTGTGGGATCGCAACATCGGCATTACGACACGGTTGGTGGACACCGTCAGCACGCCAACGCTCCTCAAGATGATGCGCGCTCGCAAGATCGACCCTAAGAAGCTGATAACGCACCACTTCAAACTCACCGACATCATCTCGGCGTACGACACGTTCGCCCACGCAGCAACGACCGGCGCGCTCAAGGTTATCCTGGACGGATAGTGTTCGTCAACGTCGCGATCCTCAAAGAGACTCAAGCACACGAGCGCCGCGTGGCGCTCGTGCCTGCTGTCGTACCAAAACTGTGCAAACTCGGCGCGAAGGTCCACATGCAGGCCGGCGCCGGCGACGCCGTCGGCCTGCCCGACTCCGCGTACAAAGACGTCGCCTTTACGGCCGATCGCGCCGCCCTCGTTTGCGACGCCGACGTCGTGCTCTGCGTGCAGCCGCCCGCTCTCGAGGTCGTAGCCGAGATGAAGGAAGGCGCCATCCTGGTCTGCTTCATCTTTGCGGACCACGAGAAACGGCTCGTGCACGAACTTCTGGAGGCGAAAAAAATCTACGTCGTCAAGCGCGGCCAGGGCAAAGGCTACAGCGGCGTCGTCAACGGTTTGTTCTACGCCAACAACTGCTTCATGGTGTACGGCGACGCCTCGGCCGTTCTCGGGAAGATGATTGAAGCGGTCAAGGGCCTCGGAGCCGCAGCCGCATGAGCGTTCGCTCTCACACTCAACTCAACACTACCAATACAGGAGTCAGTTATGGCAGGTAAGATGCAAGCCGCAGTCGTCGAAGCCTTCGGCAAACCGCTCGTCCTCAAAGAGGTCGACGTCCCTATCCCCGGCGCGGGCCAGATCCTCGTGAAGACGGAGGCGTGCGGCGTCTGCCACACCGACCTGCATGCCGCCGCCGGCGACTGGCCGCTCAAGCCGACGCTACCGTTTATCCCAGGGCACGAAGCGATCGGGCTAGTCGCCGCTTTGGGTCCCGGCGTCACGAACGTAAAGGAAGGCGACCGCGTCGGCGTGCCGTGGCTCTACTCGGCCTGCGGTCACTGCGAGTATTGCTTGACGGCGTGGGAGACGGTCTGCCCCCATGCCGAGTTCGGTGGTTACACGCGGAACGGCGGGTTCGCCGAATACCTGCTCGCCGACCCAAACTACGTCGCTCACATACCAAAGGGACTGAAGGCCGAAGAAGCCGCGCCGCTGATCTGCGCAGGCATCACCACATATAAGGGCATCAAACAAACCGAAGCCATCGCCGGTGAATGGATCGTGATCTCGGGCTGCGGCGGCCTCGGTCACCTAGCGATTCAATACGCGAAGTTCATGGGGCTCTACGTGTGCGCCATCGACATCGACGACGGCAAGCTCGCTCTGGCAAAAAAACTTGGCGCGGACTTCGTAGTCAACGCGAAGACGTCGAGCACTCCTGCCGGCGACGTGAAGAAGGCGACGGGCGGCGGAGCGCACGGCGTCCTGATCACGGCGCCCTCCTTGCCGGCGTTCAAACAGGGCGTCGAAATGACACGCAAGCACGGGACGTGCGTACTCGTCGGCCTTCCGCCGGGTGATTTTCCGGTCCCGCTCTTCGACGTCGTCGCGAACTGCATCAGCATCCGCGGCTCGTTTGTCGGCAATCGCGAAGATATGGCCGAAACGCTGGCGATCGCAGACGAAGGCAAGGTCCGAGCCGACATCGAGCTCGAGCCGCTCGCTTCGATCAACAGCGTCTTCGAGCGCCTTGAGGTCGGGAAGGTTGCCGGACGCGTCGTTCTCGAGTTCGCGACCGTAAAGAACAGTCGGCCCAAATCAGCCGCTCAGCAAGTTCTCGTTCCGGTGTGACGCCATCGCGTGCACCCATCGATCCATGAAAGGATAGGTGCGCTTGTCGGACGCCGCATGTGCAGCGGCGGCTCGCCCAGTAGGCGTCATCGCCGGCGACGTTGCGGCTGCGCTAGGCCAAGCGTCACATGGCCGCCTGATGGATTTGCGATCCGTAGCTTTTAGAAAGAGAACTGACAATGCTTACTGCGACACCAGCACCCTCGGCAGCGGCGACCACGGCCGCCGTGCTGAAAGGGACCGGACCGATCTCGAAGCACCGGCTAACGATCGAAGAGCGAGCACTCCCGGCATTGCGGGCGGGCGAGATTCTGGTCACTGTTCGAGCCTGCGGGGTTTGCCGAACCGATCTCAATATCGTCGAAGGTGATCTGCCGCCACACCACTCGACGATCGTACCAGGCCACCAAATCGTCGGCATCGTCGCCGCAGCAGCGCCAGGAGTCGAGCTCAAGATCGGAACCCGGGTCGGGATCTCATGGCTTGGCGGCACCGACGGCACGTGCCGGTTCTGCCGCGAAGGGCGCGAAAACCTGTGCGACCATCCCGTCTATACCGGATACGATGTGGACGGCGGCTACGCGAAGGCGGTCGTTGCTCGGGCGGACTTCGCCTATCCTCTGAGCGATCGGCTCGACGATCTTCACGCCGCTCCGCTGTTGTGCGCCGGCATCATCGGGTTCCGCGCATTACGCGTGGCGGGCGTTCAGAAAGGCGAACGTGTCGGGCTCTATGGCTTTGGCTCATCGGCGCACCTCGCGCTTCCGATCCTCAAGAGTTGGGGATGCTCCGTGTACGTCGCGTCGCGGGGCGCGCAGCATCGCGCAACCGCCAAGAAGCTCGGCGCCGACTGGGTGGGCAAAGAGCATCACCGCCCGCCGGAGCCGCTGGATCGGGCGGTGACATTCGCACCGGTCGGCTCCGTCGTCGTCTCCGCTTTAGGAGCCCTGCGCAAGGGCGGAGTCGTGGCCATCAACGCGATCCACCTCGATCATATTCCGCAGTTCGATTACGACTCGCTTCTTTGGGGCGAACGCGAGATTCGAAGCGTAACCAACATGACGCGAGCCGACGCAAGAGACTTTCTGGAACTCGCGGCACAACTGCAACTCAGGCCCGCGACGCGCGAGTTTTCGCTCGAACACGTCAACCAAGCGCTGAGGGCCGTGAGCGAGGATACGATCGACGGCTCTGCCGTCATCACTATGACTGAATAAGCCGAACTGTCGCGCGTTGACACGTTCACGATGAGCGGGCGTGCCGCATTGGAACCGATGCACGCGAATAACTCTCTCGGCTGGCACCGGCGATGCCAAGGCTGCTCTCGATTCTCTAGTTCTATCGTCGCCGGCGGGTTTCGGTGCTCGCGCGGGAGTATCGCAAGCGGCCGTCTAAAAGCAGGTGCGTTTCGTTCTTCCCCCACCCCGCTGACCGTTAGGGAGTCATCTATACAATGCGAGCCTTTACCGTGCTCTCTTGTTGCGCGATTCTTACCGCTTGCTCCGGAGCGATGTATCGCGCATGAGCGTGCGTCGTGGGAACAAGCGGGGTTGCGAAGTTAGCGCTCGAAGGTGAAGATACGCTTCCAGTCGTTTTTCATGCTGATAACGATCCAGTCTTTCGAGCGAGCTTCGTCATAAAGAGCCTGCGTGAACGTGCCGATCTTTGTATCGGGCAAACCTTGAGCGGGCCCGTATGCATATTCGCGGATCGAGTCGTCGTGCAGCACCAGCATCATCAAACGTGCCCCACCGCCGCTGCCGGTATACTCGAGCATCTGCCGATCACCGGTGCTGTTGCCGAATGCGGCCTGGGGTTGAAGCCCAGTGAACAGGTAGATATCTTCCGGTTTGCCGGACATATTGTTGTTGAGCAGTAGTTTCGGCGCTTTGATCAGCGTCGCTTTGCCGTTCTCACTGTACTCAAACTGAGTATCCTCAGCGGAGCCTATTACCTCTTCGGTCGGCACGCCGTAGACCCGGTCCGCATAGGCACGCACGAAGTCTTGGCCGCCGCCGGTCACGATATACGTCTGATATCCGTTAGCCCGCAGGTAGCGCATCACTTCCAGCATCGGCTGATAGAGCAGATCGGTGTAGGGCCGATCCCAGCGAGGGTTCTTCGCCTTTGCGATCCACTCTCTCGCAGCTGCTTGGAAGGCGCCGACGGGCATCCCCGAATGCGTGACGGCAACGATGGCTTCGAGATCTTTCATCGTGAACTTCGCCATTGCCGCCTTATCGCCGGCGAGTACGAACTTGAAGGGCTCAGTCGTCTTCCAGGCGGGGTGCTGCGGGGCTAGTTCGACAACGCGATCCAAAGCGAATACCAGCTCCGTGTATAGCGGGTGCTCGACCCAGGTCGTACCGTCTTGATCGAAAGTGGCAAGACGGTCTTTGGGCGCCACGTATCTTGGACTCGACGGATCGGTCGTAACTCGTACGAAATCGAGAATAGCCTGCTTCGCCGGCCCGGCGGTCCAGGAAGGTAATGGATCGGGCTCCGCCAGTGCGACGATTGGGTCCAGAAAAGTCGACGCCGCCGCGCCCGAGATGGCGATCACTGCCTGGCGGCGGGTCATTGAAAGCCGCATCACGTCTCCTTTTGGCGGTACATTTTCTTAGAAGCTTCCCGACTGCGCGCTCCCGTTCTGAGGAGGAGCGCGGCGGGCTTTTACCGAGCTAGCGTTAACGGCGACCCGGGATCGACTACTGAGTCAGAAACAAAGACATAAACCGAGTGGGTTTCGATCGGGATAGAAGCGACAAACTCGGCGCCTTCCGGAACATCATCACCCGAATAGCAAACGTGGACCTTTAGCTTTTTTGTCTGCACAGGCTTTTGCTGGGCGGCAGCGGCCGAGGAGCCTGCCTTCGGCTCAACTCCCCACAGAAGAAGCCATATATCGCCCATGTTATCAGTGGATCGCGAGGCTGCAATCGGCTTAAACGCCGTCGGAACCTCTATTTCAGCCGGTCCCTTTGGAGTCGCTGCTTCAATCTCGCCAAATCCCGGAAAAGCAAGCTTATGAGACACGAGCGTATTCATCTACGACCTCCAATATACGTACTTCTTCGTGTGCCTCGCGATGCGGCCAGATGGCGGTGGCCCCCACGGCACGGCACGGGCGCCGAAAGCTCCAATGCCCATGAATAGGCGGCTACGATTCGAATCCTAAACCTTGGCACGTAGCCGGAATCTTACCTTAAATGACGAAGAGAGATGTCGCTTGTAGGAGAGGCGCATTTTGCTACACGTCGGCACCCGCGTCTTTACCTCGTTCCGGCGTCGGGCCCGCCGTTCGCGCTATCGGCTGGACACTGTTCTCCTTGCGGCACTGCTCCTGGGCATCGCCGCGCCGCTTGCGACGCAGCCGTCGGGGCCGAGACCGCCCGCGCCTCGGTCGACTCCATCTCCTTCGCCCTCTGGTCCAACGGCCGGCAAACTTACGGTTTTTGGCCAATACACAGGGGAGTTCGCAGCCAATGCCACCGGCGGCGAGCAGCTAGGCTCTGCCTTTGCCAACTCGTTCCTGCTCGGCGCCAACTACACGTTTGCGCATACACGGCCCGACGACGTTGGATCCCTGCATTTCATATTTACCGAGGGCTGGGGCAGCAGCCTTACGCAGAATGCGCTCGGGAACATCGCGTCGGTCCAAGGAGTCTACGGCGCCGGCGAAACGCCGCGTATCTCGGAGCTCAACTACGAGCAGCAGAGCGGCAAGTTCGACGTGCAGGTCGGGCGCCTAGTCATGCAAAGCGATTTCGCTGCGTCCTTCAACTACTGGGGCTGCAACCTGTGGTGCTTCTATCAGAACGGCGCGACCTTCGACGCCGCACCCACCAATAGCGGGTACTCCTACTTTCCGTTGTCCACGTGGGGCGCGTCCGGAAGAGTCTCGCCGTCGCAATCCTTCTACGCCCAAACGGGCATCTTTCAGACGACGCCCGCCGAGTACGCCAACCGCGGCCACGGATTCAACCTGAGCTTCAATGGGGCCGGCATCGACGTTCCGCTCGAATTCGGGTTTCTTAGCCACGATCGCAACGGGAACTACAACGGCAGCGTGCGGGTCGGCGGATACTACGACACGTCGAATGCCCTGGGCGCGCAGAACAACTTGAGCAGCTTCGTTGCACCGGGCAGTCCCGCGCTGAACCAAGTTCCCTCAACGACCTATCGCGGGCAAAGTGGGGAATGGCTGCTCGTCGACCACCTCATCAGCGGTTCGTCGGCGCCGAACGCGCGCGGCGTGGCGATCTTCGGTACCTATGCCTACGGCGATCCGCAAACCGCCTTCTTAAGCAACTTCGCCGACGCCGGCATCGTCGTGCACGGTACGTTCGCGGACCGTCCGAACGATACGATCGCCCTGGGCTGGTTTTACCTCGACGTCAACCCGCGTTTGCGCGCGTTCGAATACCAACTGCGAAGGGAAGGATTCGCGGTTCCCACCAACAGGATCGAACAGGACCTTGAGCTGAACTACGGTATCGACTTGGCACCGTGGGCCTTCTTGAGGCCGAGCATCCAGTACGTCATCAACCCGGCCGGTACGATGGGCGGCTACGTCTATCCAGGCGGAGCCGTGGGATTGCACAACGCCCTCGTCATCGGATTCAATGCTACGTATCTCTACTGAGCGGGATCGCCCGGTTCTGGGCAAGGAGTGAACGAATGAAAACAGTTCTTCGTGCATTGGCTGGGCTTAGCGCCCTCGTGCTGACGGTCGCGGGCTTGTGGCTTGCAGGCGGCCGCGCTCATGCAAGCGTGGGATTCGATCCTTCCGTGCGGCCCGCATACGGCGAACCCGTCGTGCTCTCCAGCAAAGACGGCGTTCTCGAAGTAACGCTGACGCCGCGCCAGAGTTCCGCTCGTCTCAATACGGTCGCCCAGCCCGTAAAGAATATGCTGCTCTTCGATTATTTGGTCGAGCAGGGCACCGCGTCCAACGGCCAAGTGTCGGGGACGCATCAGTACCCCGGGCCGACGCTGCATGTCGAGCCTCGCGAGAGGCTCATCGTTCACATCAACAACGAACTGCGCAACCTGTCGGTTCGCGACTTTTACGACCCGAGTTTCACGCCCAAGGGGCAACCGGTACCGCTCTATCCGGCGATGATGACCTCGTCGCCGTTCAACTTACACGTGCACGGCGTACACGTCAGCCCGCGCGGCAATGCTGATAACGTGCTCCTGCACATCGACCCGGGCATGTCCAACACCTACGTGTACGATATCCCCAAGGACATGACGCCCGGAACGTACTGGTATCACAGCCATCTTCACACGGTTACGGCATCGCAGACGTATTACGGCTTGGCTGGCGTGCTGCTGGTCGGCAGGGCCGACAGCGAGATCCCGCTTGTCACGCAGAACCACATACCGATCCGCACGATGTTGCTGCAGTACAACTGGGTCTTCGATCGTAGGGGCGGATTGGCGCAGATGAACAACCCGGACTGGAACCAATATGTGAGCACGCTGACGCCGCCCACGGGCAACCAGCTCGCGAACGGGAGCTATCGTCCGCTGCTGACTCCCCCGGATTTTTTTGGCTCGAAGAAGGGCACGCAGTGGGCCACGGTCTGGTACTCCGGGCTACTGTCGATCAATAACTCGCGCGGCAAGTTTCAGTTCATTCCTGCGAATTTAATGCGCTTTACGCCGGCTGCCAGCTCCGGCACGCTGATCAAGGCCAATCCTTCGCTTCCGGACTACGACCGCGACGTGCAGTTCACCGTCAACGGATTGTTCGAACCCGTCCTGAAGGTCAAGCCGGGCCAAACCGAGATCTGGGTCCTTGCCAACGTCAGCGACATCGCTTACATGAACGTCGAGCTGACCGACACGGCGACCGGGTACCATCCGAAGATCGCCATCGTCGGGCAAGACGGCATCGCGTACGGCAAGGTCGAGTATTCGTACGAACACGAGGGAACTCAGCTGCTCATCCCGCCGGCGGCTCGCTATGCGATCGCGGTGACGATGCCCGCCAAAGGATCACTGCGGCTTGAGATTCCGGGTGTCGGGTCGGCGGGTCAGCCGCTCAATGCGCCGGGCATTCTCTACACCAACAACGGAACGAAGAACCCTCCCGCACAGCTGGGAACGCTCAGCGTGTTACCTTCGGCGTACAGCTACGTCGACGGATTCTTCGTCTACCCTTCGCAGAAGCTGCTCGATGCCGTTCCCGATGAAGGGCAAGGCCTCACGACGGCGTTTGTGCCCGGGCAGGGACTCGATGCGCCGACGCCCTTCCACGATCTCTCGCAAGTCAAACCCGATGTCAGCCGCACGCTGGTGATAAACGGCGGATTTCTCAACACGCATGCGAACGACGAAGATCCCAAGTCGTTCGTCTACGCGTTTGGCGGGAACACGTTTCCGAACGTTCCGTTGATCCAGGCACGCCTTGGATCCGTCGAAGAATGGAAGTTCGTCAACTACAACAACGACTCGCATCCGATTCACGTCCACGTCAACGACTTCCAGGTGACGGAGGTTCACGATCCCACGACCGGAACGAAACTCGGCCCGATGATGCACGGACAGGACAACGCGAACGTTCCCACGCCGTTGGGCGGTGAAGAGGCGGTGATTCAACCCGCAACGCTCACGATGCGGACGAAGTTTAACGACTACTTGGGCTTATACGTGCTGCACTGCCACCGTCTCAATCACGAAGATAACGGCTTGATGGCACTGATTAACGTCATTCCGGCCGTCTCCGACTACGCGGTGGCCGTTCCGGGCTCGCCGAGCCATCCGGCGACGGTGAAAGTCTTCGACGGCAACGGCGACCGGCTCATTGCGACCGTTACGCCGTTCCCGGACTTCTTCGGAACGCCTAGCGTTACCATGGGCGACGTAGACGGCGACGGAATCTACGATCTCATCGTCGGCGCGGGCAAGGGGCACTCACCCGACGTGGTCGTGTACTCCGGTTCGGCGGCCGGTGACAAACCTGCGTTCTCAACGGAGATTGCACGGTTTGCGGCGTTTTACTCCGGACAGACGGGCGGCGTGAGCGTTGCTTCGACGCAGATCGACGGGCGGTCGCCCGACAATATCATCATCGGCTCCGGTGCCGGCATGACGGATACCGTGCGTGTCTTCAGCAGCGAGCTTCCGGCCGTGGGTACGGCACCTGCGATATTCGCATCGTTCCAGCCGTACGGGCGCGACACGTCCGGCGTAACGCTCGCGGCAGGCTTCGTCGATTTCTTGAGCGGGCGTAATAACATCGTGACGGCACCCGGAACCGGCGGGCAGGTCAAGGTGTTTTCATACTCGCTCATGACACCGATCGGCGCTCCGCCGGCGTGGCCCAACAATCCCGGCACACCGCAGATCGACGCGTCGTTTGCACCGTTCGGCGCGGGCTATCGCGGCCCAATCTCGATTGCCGCCGGGTGGCTCGCCGGGTCGTACGGCGGCCCCGAAGCGATTGCGGCGGCACAGCTTTCGGGCGCGGCAACCGTGAAGGTCTTCTCCACCGGCACCGCGCTCCAGGGAAATCCGACTATGTACCTGCACAGCGCAATGATGTACGACTCGACCGCGAACTTCAGCGAGATCGCGTCGTTCGCGCCGTTTGCCGGTGCCGGAGCAGCTCGCGTCGCGACGACGTCCACTACGATCGGCGCCGACCTGCTCGTGAGCGGCAATTCGGGCGGTAACGTACGAATCGAGAAATACCGCCTAACGAGGTCCAGCCCGCAGGCGAACGCGCTGACGCCGATACCCGTACACGCGGTCTGGTCGACGGACGGAACGGCACCGCTCATGCTCGGCGGAGACTAGCCCTTCGGCTGATGGAATTGAAGGGCAACCAATCGTCGCTCGCCATCTCCGCCGGCGCATCTGGCCTAGGAGCGCGCAGGTGTGCGCTCCGCTGTGGTGGCAACATCAATCGGTCTTACATACCAAATGAACGTCCGCGAGCAGACCGGTAGCTTAGACGGGTCATTTATCGTTTCTTGCGCCGACCGTCCTGCTACCTTCGCAGGCGCATTAGCCCTGCTCGAAGCGCGCTCCGCGCAACCACGTGGCACGCACGGGGATCTGCGCGATCGTGGAAGGATGGACGGCGAGCGGATCCTCGCCTAACTCGACGAGATCGGCCTCTTTGCCGAGCTCGATTGAACCGATACGATCCTCGAGCTGGCACGCGATCGCGGCGTTGATCGTCATCGCTTCGAGCGCCCGTTGCACTGATACGCGCAGATCCGGGCCGAGCGGGCTCGTCGCGCCGATCGGCAGGCGCATCACCGCCGTTTGGATATAGCGCAGCGGTTGAATGTCGGTAGTCGCGTAGTCCGAGTGCATCGACCACACCATGTTGCGGTCGATCGCTTCCTTCGCGTTGTCGATGCCCGTCGCGCGTTCAGCTCCGAGGATGCGGGAATAGAACGGCTCGCCCCAATCGTACACGTGTCCCTCGGTGAAGGAGACCGCGAGATTCATGCCTTGCA
>Ga0181526_10000531_pt1 | contig 40115 bp, 36 predicted proteins | sample PEATcosm2014_Bin_35_FD_119750 | JGI IMG/M metagenome (GOLD analysis project Ga0181526, IMG submission 119750) | Peatland microbial communities from MTU Mesocosm Facility, Houghton, MI, USA - PEATcosm2014_Bin06_30_metaG | ecosystem: Environmental > Terrestrial > Soil > Wetlands > Peat | place...
CATGGTCTGCTTCGTCAATGTGCAGTCCGTGGACCGAATCATCTACTCCATCTTCCAGAGATTCAACCTGGAATGGAAAAACCGCACCCTCCGCGTATTTACACAAGCGGCTTGACGTCACCAAGATAAGGTACTGATGGCGGCATCCTCCTCGACGGTGTACTATGAGATTCCGCCGGCAGCATATTTGCCGCAACTTTGCAGCAGTTTTTTTGCGGCTTTGTTAGGCTGGCAGTACTGAGGGATATGCCTTGGCATTTGACCTTGCAGGACTGGGGGGGCTCTTTTCCGGCGCAAAGTGGCCCGCGGAGGCGCACACGCGCATGTCTGCGAGGGCGCGCAAGACCGCGCTGAAGCCGGCGCGAATCCTGGTCGTCGATGACGAGCCGCAGATCCGGACCATGATCGCCGCCACTCTGGAATGCCACGGATATGATGTGCGAATGGCTGCCAGCGGCCGCGAGGCAATCGAGCTGCTGGCAAAAAACGACTTTGACCTCGTGCTCACCGAAGTAGCCATCCGGGACTGGGACGGCATCGCGCTGATGGAAGACATCCAGGCGCAACAGCCGCGGCTCCCGGTCGTGATGGTGACCGCCGTTCACGAGATCAGCGTGGCCATTGACTCTATGCACCGCGGCGCCTACGACTATCTTCTCAAGCCCTTCGAGCGTGAGCATCTGCTGGCTACGGTGGAGCGAGCTCTGGAGCACCGCCGGACCCTGCTGGAGAGCCACAGCTACCGGCAGGAGCTTGAACAGGCGGTTCAGGCCAGAACCGAACTGCTCCACCAGGCTATGGAAGAGCTGGAACACTCCTACGACGTGACGCTGGAGGCACTGGGCGATGCGCTCGACCTGAGAGACTCTGAGACCGAAGGTCATTCCAAACGGGTCACCGCCTACACGATCATGCTGGCCCGCGCCATGGAGGTCAGCCCGGCAAAGATCAAAGTGATCGCACGCGGCGCATTTCTCCACGACATTGGCAAGATGGCGATTTCCGACGACATTCTCCGCAAGCCCCGCTCGCTCTCTACAGATGAGATGACGATCATGCGCGATCACAGCACGCTTGGCTACCATATTCTGCGCAAGATCCCATACTTGAGTGAGGCGGCTGAGATCGTCTTCACCCATCACGAACACCACGATGGCACCGGCTATCCGGGCGGGTTGAGTGGAAGCGGTATTCCCATAGGGTCCCGTATCTTTGCCATCGCCGACGCATTTGACGCCATCACCAGCGACCGTCCTTACCGCAAAGCCCGCAGCATTGACGCGGCTCGCAAAGAGATTATGCGCTGCTCCGGAACTCAGTTCGATCCCGACATCGTGGAGGTCTTTCTCAGGTTTCCCAACGCCCTTTGGCGGGAGCTGCGCGCGGAGATCACCGGCAAGAACAAGCTGCTATCAACCCTCGACATTGCCAACTCCCCGACTCAGGCAAGGGTCTAGAGATTGTTGCTGGAGAGAAGCCATGCCCGCATATTCCCCTGAAGAAGCTGCTTCCCGTCTCGGCGCTCTGCCGGGCTGGAAGATCGAAGATGGACAGCTGACGCGCACATTCAACCTTAAGGATTTCCTAGCCGCACTGGCCTTCGTCGACCGGGTTGGCGAGCAGGCCGAGAAGGCAGGCCACCACCCCGATATCGACATTCGCTACAACCGCGTGCGCCTTAGCCTGGTCACTCACGACGCCGGCGGCCTGACGGCAAAGGACTTTGAGCTTGCGGCTGCCGCCGACAAGTTTGCCTGAAAGCGCGATGAGCGCCCACGCGTCTCTTCCCATGGAGCTTAGTCCTGCGGGCGGCGAAAGACATCGTAGCCGCCGAGCGTGCGATACGGCAGAAAATCCCGCTGAAGCGCTTCGAGCGACGCTTTGCGCTGCGGCGTCGGATCCTCTTTCATTTGCAGATCGCGCTTCACAATCAGCCATCGAATACCACGAACGCGTGACTGGTCGACAAGTTCTGCAGGCGAAAGTGGATCGGTCGCTTTGTCGAAGAGCAGGACGGAGAATCGCGGAACCCGGCCGGAGGCAAAGTAGAAGGGTTCTTCGCCGGGAATGAGAATCAACCCGTCTGAGCGGGGGATTTCGCTGGCGGCGAAGCGCAGCAATTCCTCGAATTCAGGCAGGAAAAGGCCGGAGACAGCCATTCCACGCAGAGCGGGCTCTGACGAATGCAAAACCGGCCCCTCAAGATTTGCATACGACAGCCGTTCTTCGCTGGCCACATAGAGGCCGCCGCAGATCATGAACGTTGCAGAGACGACCGCAGCAAGCGCGGGAGCGACGAACTGAGTTCGAGGTGAGAATCCAGCGGCTCCGCCTGCCTGCTCGACCGAAGCAATGAAGGCGATCATCTCGGCAATCAGGAGCGCGAGCAGCGGCCAGATGGCATAAGTCGATCCCCACAACTGCTGCGAGAGAAGCGTTCCGTTGATCGTGACCAGCAGGATGGCTGGCAAGAATGAGCTTGTGCCAGCGCCGCGCCCGGATTTGCTTCGCAGATCCCGCCAGAGACTGACCAGCGTGAGTGCCCCGCTGAGAACCAACAGCAGCGGCCACAACGCAAGTAGATCGCTCGCGCGGTCTTCGGCGTCTGCTGAAAGAAAGAGACCGGCCAGCATCCAGGCGAACGGCGCAGCTAACAGGCCCAGAGAAACAAGACGCGCCCACAGCGCCTTTGCCAGACGGCTGTGCGGGAGTACCAGAGCCGCCCCGACAGCCGGCAGCCACCAGATCAGCGACGGCTCCGCATAGACGCCGAGCATATCTCGAAAGCCCGGCAACCGGCGTTCCGCTGCAAAGTGGATGGTCCATTGGATGTAGTTGCCCAGGCCGCACGTGAAGTGCAGCAGAAGGCCTGCGACAAGCAGCGTCGCAACTGCGCCGCCAAGCACCGCACCCAACTCCGCATCGGCGTGCGTAACTGGACTGTGCCGCATTCTCCTCGCAACCCATGACAACAGAATGAGCGCAAGCGCAGCCGCGAGAAGAGGAACTCCGATGTTCTGCTTGAAGAAGAGCGGCAGGGGAAGCGCCGTGCCAGCGAGGAATGGCCAAAACAGGGCCTTGGCCTGGCTCGATTTCGCCGATTTGCCGCAATCGGCAAAGATGGGCTGCAAAAGCAGAATAACGAGGAGGATCGAGAAGACGCAGTCGCAGTCGTAGGAAGGAAACGGCAGAATACTGTAAATTCCCAGCACGGTCAGCGGCGCGGCCAGCAGAAGTGAAACAGGCCAGTACCCGCGCAGCCGCCCACGCAGCGTTTTGAGCGCGATCCGCCAGGCCAACACCGTGCCGAGTGCGCCGACGATTGCGGCGTAAAGAACGTGATGGTAGAAGACCCTCCCGGTCAGGCGAATGATGGCGGCCTGAATCAGAAACGTCAGCGGCGCGTGCGCCAGCGGAAAATCGCGATACGGCATCTGCCCCAGCGCGATGCGGGTGCTTGTCTCCAGGGTGTAACTCGCATCCCACAGCACGGTGAGATGCGCATTTTGCCACAAAACCACCACGGCGCTCGCTAGAAATAGCCCGGTTGCAGCAATCGTGTCGCGTAAACTCCAGCGTTCATCAGGCGACGCGAGCTTCACCTCTGCCGGCTTGAACTTGCGCATGGGCTCTGACCTGCGGAATCGGCGTTCATCGTCACGGGTTTAGTTTATCCTTCCATTAGAGTCCGACGGCGGGGACTTGGCTCGCAAGACCTGCATTTAGCTGTCTTTCTTCTCTGGTGCTCACCATCACAGCAAAGCTCCGCCGGCTGCCGTAACCGTTAGATGAGGCGATGGTACGCCCGGAAGCCGGAAGATGGGCCAGCTTTCGAGGATCTCCGCCTCGCTTGTGAGCAGCTTGATCGCAGCCGCCGAAGCCGTTCCCCTCCATGGATCGATCCCTGCGGGCTGCAGGGCCAGCGGAGTATGCGAATGAGCACTCTCGACAGCAATAGCCGAAGGAACTTTCTCAAGGGCTCTCTCACCGGAGCCGCACTCTGGTGCGCCGGCGGCGCGGCGGAAGCATTGGCTGCTGCGAAATCTCTCGCGGCGGAATCTCGACCAGCCGGAGCCGGAGCGAGTGCGCAGAGATCCAGAGTCGTCGTTGCGCGCGACGAGCAGCTTCGCGGAACAGGCTCTACCGTGGACCCAGACCGCATGGCGGCACTGCTCGATCACGCCGTGCGGACTTTATTTGGCCATGATCATTCCGTCGATGCATGGAGAAACCTGGTTCATCCAGGTGAAACCGTGAGTTTGAAGGTCAATACTCTCGGCGGTCGCGGAATCTCCACAAACGTGCAACTCGTCGCGGCCATCTGCGAGCGGTTGCAACAGGCCAGCGTCAAGCCTGCTGACATAACAATTTGGGATCGCGACAGCGTCGAGCTGGAACGCGCCGGATTCCATGTCGCAATCGGCGGCGATCGCGTGCAGTGCTATGGCACCGACCGCGTCGGATACGAGCAGGAACTCTCAGCCTACGGCAGCGTCGGAAGCCTGCTGTCGAAGATTCTCACCCAGCGTTCGAACGTCCTCATCAACGTTCCAGTTCTAAAGGACCACGACGGCGCCGGCGTCACCATTGCGCTCAAGAACATGTACGGCGTCATCAATAATCCGAACAAGTATCACCCCAACGGCTGCAACCCCTACGTGGCAGACCTAAACATGTTGCCGGAGATCCGAAGCAGAATGCGGCTGACCATCTGCGATGCGACCACCGCACTGTACGAGGGCGGACCGGCCTACAAGCCCGAGCACAGTTGGAGTGCCAATACGCTGATCGTTTCTCAGGACCCCGTGGCGCTCGATCACACTGGCTGGCAGATCATTGAGCGCAAGCGCGCAGAAAAGGGCTTGAAGACGCTCGAGGCAGAAGAGCGCGCACCCGGTTACATCGCCACAGCGGCCGATGCCGAGCACCGTCTTGGCACGAACGACCCCAAAAAGATTTCGCTCATAGAAGTTTAGCGAAGCAAGTTGCGAAGAGGTTCCGAATGTTCTGTAATCTGGATGTCGAGGGTGCCATGAAAGACCCGCATCCGCTTGATCGCCGCTCGTTTTTGAAGTGCGCACTGGCATCGGGAGCGGCGCTGGGTATAACCAATGCCGCCCAGCACGCCGCCGCCACTACCACCGGCGAAGACGATTCGCGCTTCGTTGTCGAGGCAAAGTTCTACCAGAAGCTCCAGAATCGCAAGGTCAAATGCAAGCTCTGTCCCCGCGAGTGCACCGTAGGAGACAAGGAGCGCGGCTACTGCGGCGTGCGCGAAAATCGCGGCGGCACTTATTACACACTGGTCCACTCGCGCGTCGCCGCGGCCCACGTCGACCCGGTCGAGAAGAAGCCGCTCTTCCACTATCTGCCGGGAACGAACGCATTCTCGCTCGGAACCGCCGGCTGCAACGTCAACTGCAAGTTCTGCCAGAACTGGGACATCTCTCAATCGCGCCCCGAGCAGGTTCCTGCGCAGTACGCTCCCCCGCAGCGCATCGCCGAACTCGCGAAGCAGCATAGCTGCCCCACGATTGCCTTCACCTATAGCGAACCAGTGGTCTTCTCTGAATATCTGATGGATGCTGCCGATGCGGGCCATGAGGCGGGCATTCGCAGCATCGTGGTTTCGAACGGGTTCATACAAGAGGACGCGTTGAAGACGGCGTACGGAAAGATGGACGCCGTCAAGATCGATCTCAAGTCCTTCTCCGAGTCGTATTATCGCCAGGTCGTTACCGGCCAGTTGAAACCGGTGTTGGACACACTCGTCAATCTGCGCAAGATGGGCAAGTGGACGGAGATCGTCTACCTGACCGTGCCCGCGCTCAACGACAGCGATCAGGAGTTCCGCGGTCTTGCCCAATGGATCAAGGCAAATCTCGGCGAGGATGTGCCTCTTCACTTCACGCAGTTTCACCCCGAGTATCTGCTGAAGAATCTGCCTATCACTCCGGTGCCAACTCTGGAACGCGCCAAGGCCATCGCCGATGCGGAGGGGCTGCACTACGTCTATATTGGCAATGTGCCGGGACATCCGGCGCAGAACACTTACTGCCCGAAATGCCGCAAGATGCTCGTGGAGCGCGTGGGGTTTACGGCGGGCCAGATGCTGATTGAGAAGAACCGCTGCCCATCGTGCCAGCAGCCGATCGCAGGCATCTGGCACGCATGAAGTTGCAGGGAGGTTTCGCAGATGCATATCGCCATGAATCCAAACACGGTTTGGCTGACTGTCCCGCTCCTCGCTCTGCTGATCTTCACGCCGCTCAAGCACGTGAATGCAGGAGATTCGCGGGAGGTGCGTCAGGCGGCCGTTGCCGGAGCTTTCTATCCATCCGACCCGAAGGAACTTTCGGCGATGATCGACGACCTGCTGGCGCGCGTCTCGGGGCCGCCGGTCACCGATCAGATCCTTGCCGTGGTCGCGCCGCACGCCGGCTACGTCTACTCCGGACCGGTGGCCGCGTACACCTATGCCGCATTGAAGGGCCGCAAGTTTTCGCGCGTTGTGGTCATTGCGCCATCGCACGATGTGGCCTTCGACTTCACATCCATCTATGAAGGCGATGCCTATGCAACGCCGCTGGGAAACGTGCCGGTTGACAAGGCTTTTGCGCGCCAATTGGTCAAGATGAGCTCGACGATGCAACTCTCGACCAAGGGACACGATCCTACGCCGGAAGGCGGCGAACATGCCATCGAGGTTGAGTTGCCGTGGTTGCAAAAAGTGCTGGGCAACTTTGAACTTGTGCCCATCGTCATGGGAGATCAGAGTTACGAGAGCAGTCGAGCGCTGGGCGTGGCGCTGGCAAAGCTGATCAAGAGCGACGGCGAGGAAGGCGATACGCTCGTTCTGGCCAGTTCCGATCTCTCGCATTTTCACACATACGACGATGCTGTAAATATCGACCACAAGACGCTCAGTGCGCTCGAAGCGTGGGACTACTTCAGCATGTCGCGCAACTTCCAATCGCGCATCTGGGAGGCTTGCGGCGGCGCGCCGATCGTGGCCTCGATGGTTTACGCCGAGCGCATGGGAGCAAACCAGGCGCGCGTGTTGAAGTATGCAAACTCTGGCGACGTAACAGGGGATCGTTCGCGCGTGGTCGGCTACAGCGCGGACGTCTTTGTGAAGGTTCCGGCTGGAAAGTCTGCGGCGACTCCCTTTTCGCTGAGCGAACAGGAGAAAAGCGAACTGCTAGCTCTGGCTCGCAAGTCGGTGGAGTTTGCCGTCGAGAAGAATCAGCTCTACGAGCCGCCCGCGAGCACAAGCATCACTCTGAATGAGGAACGCGGCGCCTTCGTAACTCTCACCAAGTCTGGAGATCTGCGCGGCTGCATTGGATACACCTCGGCGGTCAAGCCGCTCTACATGACCGTACGCGACACAGCCACTCATGCGGCTCTGCACGATCCGCGCTTTCAGGCCGTTTCGGCTTCAGAGCTGCCGCAGCTCGCGTATGAAATCTCTGTGCTCTCGCCGTTGCGCCGCGTGACGGACGTCGAACAGATCAGGATCGGCGAGCACGGGCTGCTGATGAAGAACGGCGACTCAGAGGGACTTCTCTTGCCACAGGTCCCAGTCGAGCAGAAGTGGGACCGGCAGACCTTTCTCGAGCAGACCTGCCGCAAAGCAGGCATGAACGCCAACTGCTGGAAAGATGAGGACACCGACATCTTCAGTTTCACCGCGGTCGTCTTCCACGAACAGAAACCCTGAGCCCGGAGGGTTTTCTCTCAACAAATTGAATCTGGGTGCTCCCCCTCTCCGCTTCTTTGTTTTTATGGCTAGAGTGGGATTCGCAGCAAACCCGTGCGGCCAGCAAGAACGGCGCCAAATTCACCGCCGCGCAAAGATGTGCCGTCTTCCAGAATCCGAAGACCGGAATGAGGTAACCGCTCAGCAGCAACGCGCCCCCGCAGCCGCCCAACAAGTCGATAGCATAAAGCAGGCCAAGCCTTTGCTTTCCGCCGTTTTCGTTGGGAACCATCGCGTTCGCGAGCGGAAACTGGTAGCCGCCCAGGATTCCACACAGCGCGGCTAGCGCGGGGAAGACGCATTGCGCGCCCAGCCAGTTCGCGGCCACTCCAGATACCTTCGCAAGCAAACTCACCAGCAACATCAGCGCAGGCGCGGAAAACGCGAGCAAAAGCTGAGTGAATGCGACGGCACGGCAAGTGGAGCGATCGTCTCGATGAGCTTGCCGCATCGCCAGCCAGCTTCCAAAGGCTATGCCGGCCATCAACAAGGCAATCAAAACGGCGAGTTGACCATAGACGAATCCGTAGATCGACTGAAACGCCAGCAGCAGAAAGATCTGGAGCGCCATCAGTGTGAAGCCGGTTGCGCCTATCGAAAATGCGGCTGCTGAACGAATACGCTGCTCTCGTTTTGGCATGAACCACAGAATCATCGCCACGGAAATTAAAACCAGCAGAAGCGCGCCGAGAACAAACTGGAAACTGATGTGCTCCGCGGCCCGCAACCATCCGGCGTAATCCGGTTTGAACTGTCCGCTCCACAGTACGACGTTGAAGTAGTAGGCAATGGGCGAGAAATCGCGATTGACTGGTGTCGTGGCCAGCGGCTGCAACCGCTCGTGCAACTCGTCCATGCGATCGGGCATCATGCGAAAGGGAATGAAGTATTCGCGAACGTAGCGTGTCTCAAGTTTCCGCTCATGAAGCCGCGCAATCAGCGTTCGCGGATCGTCCGTAAGAACGCCGGAACGCGTTGTGCCGAAGAAGTGAATCGACTCTCCGGGAATCGCGACGACATACGGAAAGACCTCTTGCAATGTGCGGTTGATGCAGCGCAAGAACTCAGCCAAATCGGGGCTGATCGCTTCTTCCGACGAGCGCAACTGCAATGCGAGCACTCCGCCTGGCGCAAGATGATCGCGCGCTGAGCGGAAGAATTCGACCGTGTAGAAGCGGTTCAACTGCGCGCTCTGTGGATCGGGCGCGTTAACAATAATCACGTCGTATCTGTCGCCTGTTGAGTTGAGGTAAGCCCGGCCATCGGCGAAATGCAAATGCACCCTTGGATCGGTGAACAAAGACGCAGCTTCCGACGGAAAAAGCTGGCGTGTCATGCCGATCAGCGCCGGATCGAGTTCGACCAGGTCGATGCGCTCGATGGTGGAATGCTTCAGCGCCTGAGCAACGCTGCCGCCTGCACCGCCTCCGATGAGCAGCACACTCCTCGGCGCAGGTTGCTCCAGCAGTGCATAGTGAACCGATTCCTCCGCGGCCGCTTCGTCCGGCGAGTTAGCGAGAATCAGGCCGTTTTCATAGAGGCTGCGAATGTTGCCGGTCTCGGTCACCGTCAGGTTGCCGTAGATTGAATCGCGCGACACGAGCACATTGAAGCCGCTCCACCGGCGAGATTGCGCCAGCCTTTCGAGCCACGGCGCAGCCTCAACAAAGAGAAAGACAGCGAGCAGCGCAGTAGTTATGCCAGCGCCAACAAACTTCCTGTGACTCATTGGAATCAGCAGGACGCCAGACATCGACAGATTCAAGACAAGCACGATGGCTGCGATCTGGAATGGCTCAAGGAATCGCAGCAGGATCAGGCTCGCAACAATTCCTCCGATCGCCGAGCCTGCCGCCTCAAGCAGATATGCCGTGCTGACAGTCCTACTTGCATCGACCTCAAACTCGTCGCTGACCATGCGCGCTGCCGCCACAAACAGAGCGCCCGCGACAATGCAGAAGACGCTCAGGCAGGCGAGAGATGCAAGCAGCGCCGGGACCGGACCCACCAGTTCGCCGGGCACCGATTGAAAGAGGCTCTTGCTTACGCGCAGGGCCCAGACGGCTGCGGGCAAGCTGACTCCGAGCATGCACTCAAGCACCGCGACCGTTCGCCGCGCACTGAATCCACGAAATACAACATTGCAAACCAAGCTTCCAATGGCAGTCCATAAGAGCCACGCGGCCAGCAGAATTCCCAGCGAGATCTCATTGCCGTTGAAGACGACCATCAACTCGCGCATCAGCACGACCTGGCCGATGACGGCGCTGAAGCCGATCAGCATCAGTGCTGCCTTTGCGGCAGCAACCGGGCCTCGTGCCACGCGGCCTGCAACGGATTGAAGGGAAGTGGCCATTAGACGGCAATTATTCATCGCTCTCGCACGCAATGCAACCTGTTTTGTTTCATTCGCCAACGGTTTGGTCACCGAATGTTGCGCGGAGGGCCAGGGTGATGTGGATCACTGCCGGAGGGTTTTAAGGGGCCGAGAATGAGGGGTTTGAAGGGCAAACATCGATTAGAGCGCCCATTTGCTCTATCTTTCGAGCCGCTGGCAGCAGCGAAGAGGTCTAGAAATGGCGAGTGCAGAGAAACCGGACCGCGGCAAGATGCGGGTGGATGTGGAGGAGTGCAAGGGCTGCGGACTCTGCGTGGATGCTTGCCCGCCCAGGGCGATCATGCTTAATGAGAAGCTGAATCGCTACGGCTATCGCACGGCGATGTATACGGGCGTGAGCTGCACGGCCTGCGGCATCTGCTTCATGGTCTGTCCTGAGCCGGGAGCGATTACGGTGTTGAGAATCGTGCAACGCGCGAGCGATGAGCCACGCGGCATCGAAGCAAGCACTCCAGGAGCGAGCGAATGCGCAAGCAACTGATGAAGGGGAACGAGGCGATTGTCAGAAGCGCGATCCTCTCCGGATGCCGCGCCTTCTATGGTTATCCGATCACGCCGGCCAGCGAGATTGCCGAGGCAGCCGCCCTTTATATGCCGCGAGCCGGCGGAGTTTTCTTGCAGGCGGAGAGCGAAGTCGCGGCGATGAATATGCTCTACGGCGCGGCTTCGACGGGCGTGCGGTCGATGACGGCCTCCAGCGGCCCAGGGATCAGCCTGATGCAGGAAGGCATCAGCTATATGGCCGGAGCAGAGTTGCCCTGCGTGATCGCCGACATCACTCGCGGCGGACCCGGCCTGGGCAACATCGCCGCCGAGCAGGGCGACTATCACCAAGTGGTCAAAGGCGGCGGCCACGGTAACTATCGTACGATCGTTCTCGCGCCTCACTCGGTACAGGAGATGGCGGACCTGACGGCGTTGGCCTTCGAATTGGCCGACCGTTATCGCAACCCGGTGGTCGTGCTCGCCGATGGATTCATCGGGCAAATGATGGAGCCGGTCGCTTTCCCGCAGACCGCGGTTGAGCCGCAAACGCCTGCGTACGCCGTGACGGGAACCGAGGAGACGCGCGGCAATCTGATCTCGTCGCTGCATCTGGATATCGATGAGATGGAGGCGCATCAACACCATCTTGAAGCAAAATATCGCCGAGCCGAGGAATTCGAAGTGCGTGCCGAAGAGTGGCGTACAGAGGATGCCGAGATTGTGCTCACCGGCTACGGAATCATGGGTCGGATTTTGAAGGCAGTGGCGGCCGAGGCGCGCGCCGATGGACTCAAGGTCGGCGTGCTGCGTCCTATCACGCTCTTCCCATTTCCAAAATTGCATTTCAAGCGGCTAGCCGAGAGTGCACGGGTCTTTGTCGTGGTCGAGATGAGCAACGGCCAGATGCTTGAAGATGTCCAGTTGGCGCTGAACGGCGCGCGGCCTGTCGAATTCCTCAGCCGCGTAGGCGGCAATGTGCCGTCGCACGAAGAGGTGCTGGACTTTGTGCGGAAGCAGGCGCGGCAAATTCTGGTGTCGCGGCAGCCGGAAGAGAAGCAGGTGGCGCATGTCTAGCGAGACGATCACTGAATACGCGGTATCGCATGGCAAGGCGAAGTCCTTCTACGAGCGCTATGAGCGCAAGAGCGATTTGCAGCATCAGACGCACTTCTGCCCCGGCTGCGGCCACGGCCAGGTGTACAAGATGCTTGCAAAAGCCATCGACGAGCTGGGTATTCAAAACAGGACGATCCTCGTCGGCCCGGTAGGCTGCGGGGTCTTCACTTATAACTACTTTGACGTGGGCAATATCTCTGCCGCACATGGCCGCGCTCCGGCTGCGGCCACAGGCGCGAAAAGGAGCAGGCCCGAAAGCATCGTGATCGGTTATCAGGGCGACGGGGATCTGGCGGCCATCGGATCGTCGGAGATCCTGCATGCGGCCAATCGTGGCGAGAGCGTGACCATGATCTTTATTAACAACGCCGTCTACAGCATGACCGGCGGACAGTCGGCTCCAACCACGCTCATCGGCCAGAAAAGCGCTACAACGCCGGAAGGGCGCAGCGCGGCAAACGAGGGCTATCCGCTGCACGTGTGCGAACTGCTTGCCACGCTCGAAGCACCTGTCTATATCGAGCGCGTGGGGCTGGGAGACACCAGGCAGATTGTGCAGGCGACGCGGTCGATCAAGCGCGCCGTTGAGAATCAGGTTCGCGGATTGGGCTTCTCGCTGATCGAAGTGCTCTCGCCCTGTCCCACCATCTTCAAGATGACTCCAGTGCTGGCGCAACACTGGGTGCGCGATGTGATGGAAAAGACATTTCCACTGGGTATCTATCGCGATCGCACCAAAGAGTCGAGGCCGGCGCAGCTTCGCGAGGCTCCGCCAGCGCTCGACCAGATTCCACAGATTCTTGGCGTCGACGACGAAAGCTTGCCTGAAGGCAATCCGATTTCAGTGAATGACGCTCCCGATCCTGATCTTCGCGTGCGTGTTGCAGGCTTCGGAGGGCAGGGGGTTCTTCTGCTCGGTGAGGTGCTTGTCGAGGCTGGATTGGATGCCGGCCTTGAGGTCTCCTGGCTGCCGTCGTATGGGCCTGAGATGCGCTCGGGCACCTCGAACTGCCATGTGCGCCTGACCCGGCAGGTCATCGATTCGCCTATGGTGACGAATCCGAATCTACTCGTGGCCATGAACGAGCCATCGCTCAGAAAGTTCGTAAAGAACGTGCCCGCCGGAGGATGGATTCTCTATAACGGTGAGGAGTTTCCGGCCGATTGCGAACGGGACGGCGTGCATGTACTGGGGCGTCCCTTCACCGAGATCGCCAATGAACTGGGCGATGCGCGAGCCGGCAACATGGTGATGCTCGGTGCGCTGCTCGAGATCACAGGAGTTTTGCAGGACGCTAACATTAACGCGGCTCTCGGGCGGCTGGTCAAAAACCCGCGCTGGACAGAATTGAACAAGCGCGCTCTGGCTCGAGGCCGGGACTTAGCAAGAGAGCTACAGAACAATTGATTTTTCTGCGCGCCATGCTTTGTGCAGCGCCGCCTTTTTTGATTGGCCCCGCAATCAGCCCAACCTACTACGGAGCCCAAATGCGGAAGTTTCCGCTCACATGCATCAAGCTCATCAGGTAGAGCATGCCGTCGTAGTAGCGATCGTGGCCATCGGGAATCGGCGCGTTCCACAAGGCGTCGGTGAAAAGCCTTGCGCGAGCCCGATCGGTGGCCGCCAGCCCTGCGACGGTGTTGACGCCAAGCAACCCTACTCGCACTTCGTGATGTGTTTGCCCAAGCTTCGCGTCCACCTCTCTGCCGTCGAGCGTAAAGACTGGCGCGGTGTTGCCGACGCCTTGCGAGACAAAGAACTTTTGTATGCGGTCGCTCAGTTCCTCCTCCGCCGGCGCCTTGCGCCACCACGACCAATCGACCGACCAGTTGCTGGCGGTGCGCCATGCGTCGTAGGCGAATTCGCCGGATTGCGGATAGGGCGTGACGTGCGGCGTACCGTCGAAGTTGGCATAGTTGGGCGCGAGGCCGGTCTCCGGATTCGTCGTCTTCACAAAGAACGCGCGGCTAACCTCGGCGGCGCGAGCCCAGAATGCACGATCCTCCTCTGGTCCCCAGCGCGCCCATAGCTCATAGAATGCGGGCAGATGGTAGGAGGGGTCGGTGAAGGGATGCGGCATGATCCCCGGCACAAAGAGGATCATCGCGTTCTCTTCGCTGGTCTCCGGACCCACGCTGCGCTGCCCGAACTTGGTCGGGCCGGTCACGACCGCTCTGTGGCGCATGGCAGTGAGCAGCTTTTCAGCTTCGGCATGATAGTCATAGATGCCATGGCCGCCCGGCCAGCGATTTCCCGCGAAGAGCAGCGACATCACGAAGTACTCCTCGCCGTCGGGAGCCGGCGTCTCCTCGTTCGGCGTGCCGTCAGTCTTGCACGACCAGGAAAAGTAGCCATACGATGGGTGCTTGGGGTCACTGATATACATGTAGGTCTTTGCCCAATTCCACAGCGCATCGAAGTCCGCCTTCTTGCCTAACTGGACGGTGATCATCATGCCATACGACATGCCCTCGGTTCGCACATCGTGGTTTGCCCAGTCGGTGACATACATCAGCGGGCCGTTGGCGTTGCTCCCGGCGGCAAAGGCTGTGGCCTGGGTCTGCGCGTCGCCGTGAAAGAGCTGCGCGTAGGCCGCGTCGATCTTGGCCTGGATCTCTTTGGGCGAATGGCCGGCTTCGGCGAAGAGGTTGCGATACTTTCCGGTTGCGTAGGCTCCCGCGCCGTCAGTGGGCGCAGACTTGGCCGGCGCGCCAGGGGCGGCTGCGAGCATTACGATGAAAACAGTCAAGAACAGAAAATTGCGGGAATGAGTTGCGGACATGGCCGGCCTTTTCTTCGCGACAAACACTGAGGAAGCAGCGCTGCTCCTCCAGAAGTATCAGGCCTCGTGCTTTGGGCTGGCAACCGGCCGCTAACCCTATTTTGGTCCGTCCGATTTCTGGTTTTCTTTCGCTTCTTTTTCCGCCCTGTCGGCCGCGCGGGCCTGGGCGTCGAGCCCGTGCGTGGGATCGCGATGGAGAAACTTCCGCGAGATGTCCGGCCAGAACTCATCGAAGATTGAACCCAGCCCGCCCTCTGCGGTCACGATGAACCCGTTGGTGAAGGTCTGGCCAATGCCGGAGTTGCTGGATGGATAGTAGAGGTTGGAGATCGCGCCGGAGATGATGTTGCCGCTAACGTTGGAGTAATTGGGCTCCCACTTGCGGGTTTTGTCGCCCTTGCAGATGACGTTGGTTGCCAGCGAATAGAGGAGCCGGTGAGTCACGGTTCCATGGCCCAGGCGAAAGTATCGCGGATCCTGGCGCAGGAGGGAAGGCAGGATGCCATTGCCGATGATATTTCCATCGAAGGCGTCAAGGTAAGCAGCACCCCACCGCTTTCCATAACCCTCGATACCCCATCCGAATCCTGGATCGTCGTCCCGAGCTTCGTGATAACCAGCAGCCACGGCAGCCACACCGAAGGCCACCGGATCGACTGCTGAGCGAAAGGCGAGTTTCATCTTTTGTCCGGCCGTCATGGATACGGCGTCTGCGCGATAGGAGATGTTGAATTGAGGCACGACACCTACCAGCCGCTGCTGCTCCTGCTCTTTGATCTGCTCTTCGGCCTTGTCGTGCTGGCTCTTCTCTTTGGCGGGCGGCTGGGTGGAGTCTTGAGAGCTGGAACTGCCTTGGGCCGTTCCGTCAGACTGGGCGGTGCCCGCCTGGCCCGCCGTGGCGCTCGGCGACAGCTGCGGGGCCGTCTGGCTCTGGGAATCGGACGTTTGCTGTGCTAATGGCTCTGCGGATGCCAGCGCTATTTGCGCCGATGGGGCGTCGGGAAGCTCCGCAACCGTGGCCCAGCGAGTGCCCGATTCCTGCGCAGAGCCATTGGTGGATAATGGGAGAAAAACTAGGCTGGCCGCCAGCGTTGCAGAAACAAGGCAAGTGTATGAGCGCATTCATCCACCAATCGAAAAGTAGGCACCCGCATCCGCCATTCGCCGAGAAATCCGGCAGATCGGCACAAGGGATTAAATCAAGGATAATTTACCCCCCTCTGCGCAGGTTGCAACTGGCACAAAGAGGGGCAGGATTTCATCTGCGTGCAATGATCTACCTGGTTAGACGCGGATTCCACCCCGCGGGACCCGTAGAGTTCCGCAACCACCCCGGCGCCCGGCTCACAATCGCTATTGCACCGCTTGCCGGCTCTTGATCTCCTTCAGCAGCACCTCGACTCTGTCTTCGTTCTCCAAGGCATGAAAGCGGTCTTCGAGCGACTCGGGAGCCAGCACCTCGCTGGCCGCTGCGTTCTCAGCGGACTTGACGTGGACCTTGGTCTGCATTCGGCCGATTGTGTGTTCCTGGCTGGTGCCGACGATCTGGCGGGCCTGCGTAGCCCGGCCCACGACCTTGGCGCGGCGATGCTCGGCCATCAACATCTCGCAGCGGGCGCGCGTCTCGCCCAGCTTCTGGTCCAGCTTGCGCAGCGCCTGGCGCAGGTTGTCGGCCTCGTGCTTCTGATCCTCGGCTTGGGTAGTGAATCCGATAACCAGCTGATCGTGGCTCAGCGCACGTTCCAGGGCCGCGCGGGCAAGATCGTCGTGGCCCTTCTCGACGGCCAGCTCAGCCTTACGTCGCCACTCCGCTGCCTGCTCAATCTGCTCGGCGCGCTTCTTTCCCAGCAGATGCTCGTCAGCAATGGCGATGGCGACTTGCGTCTTCACCTGCATCAGCTGATTCTCCATATCCAGCACGATCTGTTTCAACAACCGCTCCGGATCCTCCGCCTTCTCCACCAGATCGTTCAGATTTGCGCGGAGCAATGTGCTAACTCTCTCTAGTAGTGCCATGGTGATCCTCCTTCGTTCGGTAGTTAGCCCTTAGCTGTTAAACGCTTCTCACTTGTGTGCGTCTCCTGCTTTCGGCACGTCAAAGAGCAGCGATTCTTCCATTTCAATGCCAATTGGGCGATTCACCGCGACCCACCAAACCTGAAGGACTTGGTTCAAGTTGTGGCGAGCGGCGCGCGATCTCGGCGAGAAATCGCTCTTGATCTGCAACGGCGATGACGAACTGACCACCAGGAGCCGCGGCAACCACTAAACGGTGCGTGGAATAGACCGCGGCGCTGAGCGCACTGTTCCGAACGCGCAGTTCGCGAATTGACGGGTAAGACAGCAGAGTCTTCTTCCATCCCTGACGGATATATAGGCCCTCCTCGCGCACCTCGTAGTACTGCGGAAGCGTGGCTAAGAGCACCAGAAAAAAGATCGCTGGACCGGGAAGCAGAGGCCAGGTCGGTTGACCCATCGCTACGAGCATGGGACAAATGCCGACAAGCATCAAGCCGACTGCGGCCAGCACCCACACTAGCCATTTGTCGTATCGAGTCTCAAATCGCATATGCAATTGCATCCTTTCCATCGCGATTTCCCAGATTCCCAGGTCCCATTTTTTGGAGACCCGGGAAGTTCTGGTCCCGCTGATTTGAAAGAGTCGCCGCTACTTCTCTTTCTCTTCCGACTTCGGTTTTATCGCCTTCACGTTGGACATCAACTGCTTGATGTCCATCCCGCTGAGCGCCTCAAACAACGCAGGCACCTGCGCCGCGATCCGCGTCATGTCGCCGGTAATCTTGTGCGCTCCGGCGGCATCGTCGTTGCCCGTGGAAACGATCGTGATCTTGTCCACCTTCGAAAGCGGCTCGGCCATGGCGCGAACCACATCGGCCATGTTGGTAAGCAGCTTGTCGACGACCGCGGCCTGGTTCCACTCCTGATAGGCCTCGGCCTTCACGCTCATGGCCTTGGCTTCGGCCTCGCCCTTCTGGAAGATGATGCTGGCCTCGGCCTCGCCCTGTGCGCGGATGGCCGATGCGCGGCCTTCGGCTTCGGTGGTCAGGCGGTTCTTCTCTGCGGCGGCCATGTTCTCAATCCGCTGCCGCTCGATTTCAGCGCCCTTGAGGATGGTGGCAATCAGTTCTTTTTCATGGCGGGAGATTTCAGCCTCCTGCACCTTGATCTGGCCCTCTTTTTCGACCTGTTGCACCTTCACCTGCTCGGCGGTCACCTGCTGGAGCATGACGTTGGTCTGCAACTCATAGGACTTGTCGGCAATGGCCTGCTGGCGGCGGCTCTGCTCCGCGTACTCCGCCTTCTTGATCTCCAGATCGCGCTGCGCCTCGGCCTGCCGCGTTGCCGATGCGGTCTCGGCGATGACCCGCTCCTGGTCTGCCTGCGCCTTGGCCACGGCAGATTCTCTCAGTGCTGTTGCCCGCTTGATGGCGGTATCGCGCTCGGCATCGGCGGTGGCCATCTCGGCGTCGCGCCTGATGCGCGCCACGTCGGGCCGGCCCATGTTCGAGATGTACTCATTCTTGTCGCGGACTTCCTTGATGGTGAATGAGATGACTTCGAGGCCCATCTTGCTCATGTCTTCCGCGCAGGTGGCGCGCATCCGCTCGCCCACCATCTCCGGCTCCTTGACGATCTGCTCCACCGTCAACTGGCCGATGATGCCGCGCAGGTGGCCCTCCATCACCAGGCGGATCAGGCCCTCGCGCTGTGGCGGCGTCTTGGTGAGAAACTGCTCGGCCGCCGTCAAGATCGAAACCTGGTCGCTGCGCACTTTGATCTGCGCCACAGCCTCGACCGTCACCGCGACGCCCTGCTTGGTATAGAGATCCTGCTGCGGGGCCACGTCGAAGCTCATCAGCTCCAGGCTGAGTTCACGGCTGTTTTGCACCATGGGCCAGATGACTGTGCCATGGCCTTTGACGACGCGCGTGCCGCCGAACCCGTAGACAATCAAGGCCTCGTTGGGCCCGGCCTTGCGATACATCCTGGCCAATACACCCAATACGAAGACCAGCGCAAGCGCTCCCAGTCCGGCATAAAGAATGATCATTTCGTCCATTGCGATCCCGGCCCTTTCATCCGGGAGGTATGTGGTTGATGGTTGAACCGCTTTCAGTTTTCAGAATTCCAGGTTTGTTGACTTCGTTTTCAGCAAGCTTCACGAGAGAGAGCGGCGGTTTTGTTTCTTCCCTTTTCCCTATTGCCTGCTCTTCTCTCCCTGATTCGAGCCGGAGTTGTTGTTGTTCTTAGGAAAGATCTTGGCCAGCAGCCCCAGCAGAAAGATCCCCACCAGGATGCTCATATCCACGATCAGTAAGGCCGTGTTTGTCATAACGTCTCCTGTTTCCAACTCACTGGTCCCTAGTCCCTTAGTCCCTGGTCCCTTGTTTCTAGTCCCTCGTCCCTTCCGCCACTTCTTCCCAGCGGCGGACAAAAGCAATCCCCTTTTCATAGCGGACGACGAAGACCTCTTCTTCTTTTTGAATCGGAGCCCCGTTCTCGGAGCGAGCTGGAACAGAGCGGCGCGCGCCTAGTTGTTCGTAGGCAATCTCCCCGATTCCCTCTGCCCGGATGGCAGAGGTCACTCGTCCCACTGCGCCAACCACTTCGGTCTCGTCCGCGGTGAGTTCATGCTCATCGGGCAGCATCACTTTGGCCAGAAAGAAGAAGACGATCGCGCCTCCCGCCAAACCGCAAATCGCGGCCAACACCACCACAACGGCGGCAACAAAGCCGCCATAGCGCGTTAGCAGGCACCCGGCCGCGCCAAACCAGCAGAGAAAGATCATGATCGAGAAGGCGTTCCACCAGGGAATGCTGGCCGATCCCCTGCCCGCGCCATGCGTTGCGCCGCCATGGACCACATGGCCTGTGCTTGGCAGGTGTGTCGCATGAGGCACATGCGGTACATGAACATGGACATGCCCGCCGAAGTGGCCCAGGCAACCCAGCAGCGACAGTGTGCTCAGAAACAGCCCCGTAAGAAAGCAAACGAAATAGAAGGTCTCCCAGTGCATCGCTACGCCTCGACTTTCCTGCTTCGCGTTTTCAATCCTTGTTTCGGCCGAGGAACCGCCGTCAGTTTTGTCTGTCCCTGGTCCTTGTTCTCTGATTTGTGATCTCTGATCTCTGTTCGCTGGCCTCTATCCTTCGGGCGCAGCACATCGCTGAGCCTCGGCATCAGGCCCGGTGTCTCGATGATCGCCTCAAGCAGCAGGAGGCACTCCCGCGTGTGATCGTTGCGGGCCAGCGTCAGCAGAGCCTGCATCAGTTCAGGGTCGCGGCGGAAGCGCTCGGCACCCTCGACCAGCCACAGGTCCAGCTTGTCTTCGAAGTGCCGCAGTTCGCTTTGCAACTCGGGTGAGTAGCCTTCGGGATCGTCCACCAGATAGCCGGGGTGCACCTTGAAGAAGCCGGCGAGAATCTGCCGCGTTGTGTTGGTTAGGTGGGGCCGCGCGCCATTTTCAATCTGCGAGAGATAGCTCTGGCTCAACTTCGAGCCGGTCTCGGCTTCGATGGCCCTCACCAACTCCTGCTGGCTCATCGCCCGGTCCATACTGCGCAGGCTGCCCTCTACCTCGCGCAAATAGCGGATTTTTTCGCCCAGCCTCATGGCTTCCCTGCGAGGAACCTGCCGTTCAGCCCAGCACTCCATCGCAATCTGTAATAACAATATCGCAATTTGCAATAGATTGCAAGAGTGATCTGGAAATATTTTTTGCCTAGATTTTTCAAGGGTTTCCGGGAGGAATCTACCTGGTTGGCTTCGACCGGGCTTAAAAAGTGGCCGCTGGAACGAGTTCTGCCGCAATCTCCCGTACTTCCAGTGCAGCCTCGGCGTTCATCCCGGTCGCGCGCCCCCGCACCATCCTGTTGGACTCGATGCGGCACTCTAATTCGACGGGAAGGAAATTCTCGGATAGCGCGGCGGTTCGGCCACGGGCGGAGAGTTCGGCGGGCGTATGCAGCGTGATGGCTTGCAACTCCTTGCCGACGAAGCTCTTGCGGTGCGCTTGACTCTTCTCTGCGGCCAGTGTTCGGAGGACGGCCATTCGCTCTTCGACGGCTGGGCTTGGAACCGGCCGCTCGGCATGGAGCGTCCAGCCCGGCGTTCCCGGCCGCGGCGAAAAGGGAAAGAGATGCAGGTAGCCGAAGGGCAGCTCCTTGACGAACGAAAGCGTCTCGTCGAATTCGGCATCGGACTCGCTGGGGAAACCCACCATTACGTCGGCTCCCAGAGTCAACTCCGGTCCGGCGGCTCGCAGCAGAGCCTCGATCTTTTCAGCGTAGTGCCAGGGCCGATAGCGCCGGTGCATCCGGCGCAGCACCGCGTCGGAACCGGACTGCAAAGGCAGGTGCGCGTGTCGGGCCAGCCGCGTGCCGCCAAACTCTGCCATGAGGCCAATCAGCTCCGCGTCCCAATCCATCGGCTCGATCGAGCTGAGCCGAAGCCGGGGCAGCGCGGATCGCGCGAAGATCTGGCGCACCAACGCAGCTAATGTCCGCGGCGCTGAAGCGTCTTTCGCAGAGGTAGACAGATCCCGTCCCCAACGCCCAAGGTTGATCCCCGAGAGCACCAGCTCGTTGCCTCCGGCGGAAACAAACCCCTCGACCTGCTTCAAGACCCTTGCAGCGGGCAGGCTCCTGGAAGATCCTCTCGTCTGGGGGATCACGCAGAAGGTGCAGCGGTTTCCGCAGCCCTCCTGGATCTTGAGATTGGGCCGGGTCTGTGCGCCGGGGATGACTTGCGCCTCTTCAAGAAACGAGTGAGCAAAGCGGTCGTCGGCCCAGACCACCTGCGGTGGGGCGGATGCGGCTTGCGCCTCCCCTATTTGAACCAGCCCGCTGCCCGCTTGTGTTAGCGCGCGCCCCAATAGGCTAAGAATAATCGCCGGAGCAAGCGCCTTGTGGCTGTTGCCCACCACTGCTGCAACGCCTTCCATACCTGCCAGTTCTTCTGGCGCACGCTGCGCATAGCAGCCGGTGACTACGATGCGAGCCTGTGGATTGAGCCGGTGCGCACGGCGGATAAAAGCCCGCCCGGCACGGTCGGCCTCGGCCGTGACGCTGCATGTATTGACCACCACCACATCGGCAGCCGCGGGGCTTTGGCCGTCCAGCCCGGCTGAGCTCAGACGGTCACTCATCGCCTCGCCATCCGCGCGGGCTGCTCTGCAACCGAAGTTCTCCACGTGGAATGTGGCCGCCATAAGCTTCAGTCTAAGGCCTGTCGATTTCAACCGCACCTCCGATAGTCTCAGGTCTCGATTCTGAGATCTGGGCCAACGCCTCGGAGGCTTGAGGCCTCCGCTATACTTGAGATGGCCGCACAACTCCGCTGGCCGCCCTCTATCGAATGTCATCATCGTCCCAGGCCAGCGCCTCACTCCCGGCTTCTTCCGCGTCGATCGGCAGCACGTGGCACATTGTCAGCTTCACCTATTTCACCTTCATCGTCTACCTGTCGGTAGGGCTGCCGCTTGCCGTGTTGCCGCCTTATGTGCATCTTCGGATGGGCTATAGCGCGGCGCTGGCGGGCCTGGTGATCAGCATCCAGTACATTGCTACGCTTGCCAGCCGCCCGTGGGCAGGACGCATCTCAGACCGCGCAGGAGCCAAAGTCTCAGTGCTCTGGGGGATGGGTTGCTGCGCCTTCAGCGGCGTGCTGTTGATCGTTGCGGCCGTCCTGCACACGATTCCTTGGCTCTGCATCGCCGTTCTCTTCGCGAGCCGACTGGTGCTTGGTGTGGGCGAGAGCCTCGGTTCGACCGGCTCGACGCTGTGGGGCATCACCAGCGCCGGACAGGCCAGCACAGCCAAGGTCATCAGCTTCAATGGCATCAGCACTTATGGTGGAATGGCGCTGGGCGCTCCGCTGGGCGTGGTGCTCGATCAACAGTGGGGCCTTGGGTCGATCGGCCTGCTGATCCTGCTCGTCGGCGGCTTGAGCTTGGCGCTGGCCAGCCGCAAGCAGCCCGTCAAAGTGAACCCCGGCGAACATCTCCCCTTCCGCGATGTGGCATTCCGCGTTGCTCCGCACGGCATGGCTCTGGCACTGGGCGGCATCGGCTACAGTTCACTGGCTACCTTTGTCACGCTCTTCTACCTGAGCCGCCACTGGACTGGCGCCGCCCTCTGTCTCACCGCCTTTGGGTTGGCTTTTATCGCGGCTCGCCTGCTCTTCATTCAGACCATCAACCGCTTCGGCGGATACCCAGTGGCCATGGCCTGCCTGACCGTCGAATCGCTCGGCCTGCTAATGCTCTGGCGCGCCTCATCGTCTTCGATGGCTCTCGCAGCCGCAGCGATGACAGGCTTTGGCTTTTCGCTGGTCTTTCCTGCGATCGGGGTTGAGGCGGTCAAGCGAGTCACGGTCAACAATCGCGGCGCGGCGCTGGGAGTCTACACGGCCTTTGCCGACGTCAGTTTCTTCCTGACCGGGCCGCTGGCCGGAGCGGTGATCGGCATCTGGGGCTATTCGAGCGCCTTCCTTTTTGCGCTGATCTGCGTGCTGGCGGCGCTGGGAATCGCGGTGGTCTTGAGGGAGTTGGAAGGCGCTTGAGCGCGTTCAACTGCGCAAAGCGATAGGGTTACAGTGCTCCTGTGCTGGCCCTATCTATAAACCTTTTATTTTGAGTATTGTATGAGACTCGTCACAGTTCCACAGAAAGGGAGAGTCTGCGCTTCCGTGCGAACTTGGATTGGAAGTAATTTATTTTGAATCGGTTGGGCAGGGCTCCACAGTTTCACGGGTCAAAATCGAGGATGGTCTTTGCGGGTCGGGAGAATTGGCTTCGGGTACTGGATTGGGGAGTGGAAAAGTATTGACAGCATTATGGTTACGGACGGGAAATGCGCGGACGGCGCGGGTGACACCAGGTAGAGTTTGCAGGAGGTATTGCACGACGGCGGAGACGGAAGTATCGCGCTGGGCGGCCCAGACGCGGGCCTGGCGGTAGGTTTCGTCGCTGACGGATACGGTGATGTTGCGCATGGGTTCTCCGTGCGATGAAGGTATTTACGTCCATCTTGAAGTGTGCGCCATCGGAGGGTAATTATCTGCAAGACTCCGTGGCGGGGCAGAGTGCGTTTTAGGAGTTTGGTGTATTGGCGCGGGTTGGGTTCCTAGTCTCCCACATCTCAGAATCGAGATGTGGGCCGCCCGCCCGAAGACCCGTTCATCGCGATAGAGCCGCGATGAACGGGGCACAGCTTTCCACGGAGATTCTTCAGGGCTGATGAGCGGGTCACCTGCCAGTTGCCTACTCTTCTTCTTCGTCGATGGGGCGTTTGGCGTTGGCCAGGATCTTCTCTGCCACTAACTGCGGGACTATGTCGTAGTGGTCGACTTCCATCCTATAACTGCCCTTGCCTTGAGTCATGGAAGTTAGCTGGGTTCCATAAGTCAGCATTTCGGACATGGGAACCTGGGCGTTGATGATCGTTGTCCGGCCCTTGGAGTCCATGCCGCCGACGCGGCCACGGCGCGAGTTCAGGTCGCCCATCAAGGTCCCGGCAAACTCGTCGGGAGCTTCGATTTCGACCTTCATGATGGGCTCGAGGAGGCAGGGCTTGCAGAGTTCCATTGCTTTCTTGAAGGCGAGGCGGCCGGCGGTCTTGAAGGACATTTCGTTGGAGTCGACGTCGTGATAGCTGCCATCGAAGACGGTGGCCTTGAAGTCGACGACAGGGTAGCCGGCTAGGAAGCCGCGGACGGCCGACTCAACGATGCCTTTCTCGATGGCGGGAATGAAGTTGCGAGGAATGGCGCCGCCGAAGACTTCGTTGCCAAATTCGAAGCCGGCGCCGCGGGGCAATGGCTCCATGCGGATCTTGCAGTCGCCGAACTGGCCGTGGCCGCCGGACTGCTTCTTGTGGCGGCCCTGGGCCTCGGCCTTGGCGCGAATGGTCTCGAGGTAGGGCACCTTGGGCGACTTGAGGGTGACTTCAGCGTGGTAGCGCTTTTTGAGGCGGCTGACGATGGCCTCGATGTGAGGCTGGCCTGCGCCGGCGATGAGGAATTCGTTGGTCTGCGGATCGCGGAAAAAGCGAATGAGCAGATCCTCTTCCATGAGCTTGTGAATGGCCGGGGCGAGCTTGTCTTCGTCGGCGCGGGACTTGGGCTCAATGGCGTAGGTCATGGCCGGCTCGGGGAGGGGATGCAGATCGATCTGGATATCTGAACCCTTGACTCCGAGGGTGTCGCCGGTGAGCGTGTCGCGGAGCTTGGCCACTGCGCCGATGTCGCCGGCGTGCAACTCGGGAACCTCGACGGCCTTGCGGCCCTGCATGACGCTGAGATGCGAAAAGCGCTCTTGGCCGCGGCGCGTGTAGTTTTCAATGGTGGCGTCGTTTTTGATGACGCCGCCGATGACTTTGAAAAAGGTGATGCGGCCAGCGAAGGGGTCAGTCATGGTCTTGAAGACCATCAGAGAGAGCGGCTCGCTATCGGCGAGCTTGCGTTTGAGCTTGACAGGCTCGGGCTCGCCTTCGACGGGCTTGACGATCTCACCGGGAGCGCGGACGGCGATGGGCGCCCGCTCGACGGGCGAAGGCGTGTAGGCCTTGATGAAGTCGAGAAGATGGTCGAGGGCCATGTTGGAGAGGCCGCTCGAAAAAAGCACGGGGAAGATGCGGTCTTCGCGAATGGCTTCGTGGAGTGCCGAGACGAGGTGCTCTTTGGTGAGCGTGCCAGTCTCGAAGTACTCCTCCATTAGTTCGTCTTTGCCTTCGGCGATCAGCTCGACCAGCGCCTCATGGCGGGTCTTGGCGTCGGCGGACAGGCTGGCGGGAATCTCAGCGGTCATCTTGCCGCGGCCATCGCCGCCGGGGGTGTAATAGTAGGCCTCCATCGTCACAAGATCGACGACGCCGTGAAAACCCTCTGCGCCGGAGATGGGAAGCTGGACGGGTACGCAGTTGCGGCCCCAGCGATCGACTAAATCGTCGATGAGCGCGCTCAATCCGCCGCCGCCGCCGGCCTTGGGGTGGTCCATCTGATTGACGAGAACGACGCGTGGAACGCCTGCTTCGTCGGCATAGCGCCAGACGCGCTCGGTGACCGGCTCGATGCCGTTTTGGGCGTTGACCACAACGATAGCCGATTCGACAGGCAGCAGAGCCGCGCGGGCCTCGTGGGTGAACATGTGAAAGCCGGGCGTGTCGACGAGATTGATCTTGATGCCTTGCCACTCGGCAAAGGCCACGGCGTTTTGCATGGTTGCGCCGCGGGCGACTTCCTCTTCGTCATAGGCGGTTACAGCCGAGCCGTCTTCGACGCGGCCCTGCGTGGGGGTCATTTTCGCGGCATGCAGCAGAGCGGCGATCAAGGTGGTTTTGCCACTGTGCGCATGCCCCACTACAGCTACGTTGCGGATCTCACTTCCCTGGTACGTTTTCATGGTCTTCTCCTGGTGATTTTGCTGGGTTGTTTCAGAATTAGCGGGGGCATTTTAGGGGGGGACAGGAGATCCGCGGGAACGCCGCCATGGGCGTTCGTGTGGCCGGATTGGAGGGCCACGTGTCCCGGTCTGCCGTCTACCTCGTCCATAAAGCGTTCAACCTAATAGGCTTGGAACTGGAGGGTCTCGGGCCGGCGCCGCGCGGAGAAGGATAGAGTGCTTCCGCAGGGCGTCTTTCTAAGAAACTCGGATGCTATCACACTGGGAGTGTGAACGTCCTGTGACTTGAGCCACCTGCTGTGGCGACCTGCTACGGGGCCGGCGGCATTCGGTACCCCTTGAATTGGCCCCTTCCCGGTCTGGACTTATTATGACTATAACGACTATAATTATGGTTGAAATGAGCAGAGGTGCTTATGGCGCTTTGGCAGGTGCAGGAGGCAAAGACTCGGTTGAGCGAGGTGATCGAGGAGGCGCGCGGCAGCGGTCCGCAGATCATCACGCGGCACGGCAGGGAGCGGGCTGTGCTGCTGTCGATCGAGGATTACCGGGCCCTCACGGCTCACAAGCCGGATCTGAAAGAGTATCTTCTGGGCGGTCCGAAGGTGGATAGCTTCGAGATCGAATACGACCGGGATACGGGCCGGGAGATCGAGTTGTGAGTGAGCGATTGATGTACCTGCTGGACACCAATGTCCTGAGCGAGACACGCAAGAAGAAGGCCGACGCTGGAGTGATCTCCTTCCTTGAGAGCGCCGACTCGTCGTGCCTCTTTATCAGTGTGCTCACCTTAGGCGAGCTGAGAAAGGGAGTCGCCAAGAAGCAGCGAGAGGACCCGGCGATGGCCAAAAGACTGGCCGGATGGGCGGATGGGCTGGAATTGAGCTTTACTGACCGGATTCTGAGTGTCGATGCGGCTGCCGCGAGGCTTTGGGGAAACTGGTCCAGTGAGAGGCCGAGACCGGTTGTGGATACCCTGCTCGCAGCTACCGCTGTGCTGCATGGATTGACCTTTGTGACTCGCAATATTCGCGATGTGCGAGGGATACCGGTGAAGCTGCTCGATCCCTGGACGGAATAGAGAATCTGCGGTGCGGCCAACTGCTCGCTATCCGCTCGCTGGCGCTTCCTGTGGTCCATCGGCGACAATGCTCAGGTTATGAAAAAACTCTCACGCCGGGATTTTCTTATGACTGCCTCTGCTGCCACGCTTGCTGCCGCTGCCGCGCCCTCGCTTGGCTCGTCCTTGGGCGATTCACACTCCCGCCAGCGGGTGCTTGTCGGGTCCAATACTTCAGATGGCATTCTGGCCTACGACTGGGATCCGGCTTCAGGAGAGCTGACCGCAGCCGGTGTGGCCGCAAAGCTTGACCGGGTGGACTGGCTGACTTATTCAAATGACCGCAAGTTCCTCTTTGCCGCGTCGGAGGTCCACACGTTTGATGGAAAGCCGACGGGTGGGGTGGTCAGCTTCAGCGTAGCGTATGGGGAACTGAAACAAATCTCTCGACAGAACGCGGCCAGCGTGGGTACTTGCCATATTGCTCTCGACCGCACGGGAAAGGTGCTGATGGCTGCCGATTACACCGGCGGTGGGGCTGCGAGTTTCCAAGTGGCGGATGGCAAGCTCAGCCCGGCGGCGTGGAGCGAGATCTATGTCGGCCATGGGCCGAATACAGACCGGCAAGAAAAGGCGCACGCGCACTTTGTGGCCTATTCGCCAGACAACCGGTTTGCCTATATCAACGACCTGGGCAGCGATTGCATTCACATCTACAAGCTGAACACAGAGACGGCGATGCTGACAAAGACCGGAATTTACAGGGCCAAGCCCGGCGCGGGACCGCGGACTTTGCACTTCCATCCCAACGCGCTTACGGGTTACTCGGTGAATGAGCTGGACTCGACGATTGACGTGCTGGAATGGGGTGACCGAGACGGCAGTCTGACTCTAGCCAACCGCATCGAGTTATTGCCCGAGGGCTATCATGGGCCGACGCGGGCCTGCGATACGGTAATTACTCGCGACGGTAAGTTTGTCTACTTTGCCAATCGCGACAATAACTTCCTATATAGCTTCCGTGCGGAATATGAGACCGGCAAGCTGACTCCGATTGCGCGCAGTAACTGCGGCGGCAAGACTCCGCGAAACTTTGTGCTGGACCCGACGGAAAACTGGATGTTGGTGGCGAATCAGGACTCGAATCTGATCAGCGTCTTTCGGCGGAATGCGGAGACGGGTGAGTTAGCCAATGAGGGGAAGAGTTATCCGGCGGCGGAGCCGATGCGGGTTTTGTTCTAGGAGCATTAAGAAAGCTGGTTGAGATTCAGGGTCTCCCCGGTCCGAAAATCCGGACTTGGCCAGTTTTGTGTCATTGAACGCTATGGAGGTCTGCGCGACCCGCCTGCTGGAGGAAAGAAGATGAGTGGAGCAAACAGTGAAGTATCGCCAAGTCTCTTCCGTAGATTTGTCGTTTGTCTTAAGCGCGTTATGATCAATGGTCGCTTAGGTCAGCTACTCATCATAGCTCTCGTTACAGCGGGAGTTGGGATTCTCATTCTCGACAATCGCTGGTCTCCGGAGTCACAGAGGTCGGTAGCTCAAGTCGTCCAGGAATTGAAGTCCTTACCTCAACCTCCACAGTCTGCTGAAGTGGACTTTAGTTCTGGCTTCCAGCCACGTGTAGGAAAAGCCGAGAGGAAAATTGTCTCAAGACTCTCAGAGGAAGAATTGTGCGCATTCTACCGACCGATCATGGCCAATTCCGGATGGAGGTTGGTACGCGATAACTGTGATCGCTGGCCGGGACCCTACACTTTAATGGAGTATCAAAAGGGACACGTGAATTGGAGCCTTCGAGCCGCCATCCAGAACAGCTCGGAAGTCGAGCATGAGTATGATCTGGTTTCAACCTGGTTGCGCTGATATGCAGGCGGGTGGATAACTGCCGTTCGCAGCGTCAGGCGCCGACGAGAATGGGGATGGCTAGTTCGACATGCGCATCCACGGGAACGGCAGCTTCGGTGGCTACCGGCACATGAGCCAGTTCCCAGGCTGAGCGGTCCTTCATCAAGCGGGAGACGAGCGCGGTGTGCATGGCGTGCCCGGCGCGCTCGGCGACTACGTGGCCTTCTATGCGGCGTCCGGCGAGGGCCAGATCCCCGATCAGGTCGAGCACCTTGTGGCGCACATACTCGTCCTCAAAACGGAGCGGGCCGTTGACCGGGCCTTTTGGCCCCAGAATGATGGCGTTCTCAGGGCTTGCACCGCGGATGAGGCCCATGTCGCGCAGCCGTTTCTCGTCGGCCTGATAGCCGAAGGTGCGCGCGGCGGCGATGTAGGTGCCGTAGGTCTCGGCGGCCAGATCGATGCTGGAGCTTTGACGGCCCACGGGCGCGGGAAAGTCGATTGTGTATTCGATGCTGTAGCCGGAGCCGGGATAGACTCCGATGAACTTGTTGCCCTCGCGCACCTCGACCGCGCGGAGGACGCGGATGCTCTCGCGGCGGCGGCGCTGGGTGCGGATGCCAGCGCTTAGAAATGCCTCGACATAGGGAAATGCGCTGCCGTCGAGGATGGGCAGTTCCAGGTTGTCGACCTCGGCGATGATGTTGTCGACGCCCATACCGATGAGGGCCGATAGCAGATGTTCAGTGGTCTGAATCAGGACGCCCTGGCGCATCAAGCTTGTGGCATAACTAACTTTGGCCACGTAGCGGCCGATGGCTGGGATTTCGAAGTTGTCTAGATCGGTGCGGCGGAAGACGACGCCCGAGCCGGCAGGAGCGGGCAGAAGGCGCATGGTCACCGGCGCACCAGAGTGAAGGCCGATCCCGGTGAACTCAAGGGGCGCGGCAATCGTTTGTTCCAGGTGCGCGGGAGTCAGGTGCGCGGAATCTGGCAAATACTTATCTCCGGTGGTGAAAAACCATGCACTAGGCTCTAGGTTAGACGGCAAAGGTTATCTGTGTCCTGTGGCATTTTTGCCACACTTTGCGCCGAATAGAGAAATTCCTTGCAAAAACTCAACCCAACGAGGCCTTATTCAACCACGCGCAGATTCTCTGAGGCGTACTGTGCGATTTCCCCATCCATCGTCACTAACACCAACCCTTCCAAGGCGGCCTGGGCGATCAATAACCGGGCGAAGGGGTCTTTATGAATGGGCGGCAGGCCGCAGACCCCGGCAATGTGCTGGGGGCGCAGAAGCAGCGGCGTGGCGACCAGTTGCTCCAGCGCATCGGTCCACCAGGCGCGCGGATCGCCCACATCCAGCGTGTTTTTCATGCTCTTGAGCACGACCTCCCAGTAGGAGATGACGCTGAGATAATTGGGCCCTGTGGCGATGGCAGCTTTTGCCGCGATAGGCAATGCGCTCGACTGCCTCAACGAGAAGATTGCCGCATGCGTGTCGAGAAGGTAACCGGAGTCTTGCCTCGGGTCACTCACAGATCGCCTTCGAGGAAGCGGTCAAGGTCGATCGGATCGTTCCAGCCGGGCAACAGGCGGATTCGATCCTTCATGCCGTCGAAACGCACCTGACGGCGTTCGACCGGAGGCGGAGTGAGCTGTGCGACAGGGCGGCCGTGGCGGGTGATGATCACGGGCTCGCCGCCCTCGACGATGCGCAGCAGCTCAGTGAAACGGTTTTTCGCTTCCGCAGTGCCGATGTTCATAAACTCGATTATAGCCATAATTTATGGCCATAACAAGCGATGCAGCTCAAGAGGCTAAAATTGCCCTGAAAGGTCCACAAATGTCCGTCATTGGCAATCTCCCAGTTCCGATGCGCGCGCTGCTGGCTGGGGCGCGGCGCAATGAGACAGCGCTGCTCGAACTGACCCAGAGATTGGTCCGGGCCGAGTCGCCCTCGGACGACAAGGCCGCTGTCGATGCCTGCATCGTGCTGGCGGCCGCGCAAGCCAAGGCTCTGGGCGGGCGGGTCAAGTTCCATAAACAAAAGAACTTTGGCGACCTGCTGGAGGCGCGCTTTGGGCCGAAGTCCGAGACCGGCGCTGCCGGGCGGACGATGCTGCTGGGCCATCTGGACACTGTCTGGCCGCTGGGGACGCTGAAGACGATGCCCTGCCGGTTGGGAGAAGGCCGGCTCTGGGGGCCCGGCACACTGGACATGAAGGCTGGCGTTGCGATGGCTTTCGCCGCCATCGAGTTGCTGGCCGAGGTGGGTGCGCTAAACCGCGAGATTGTCCTTTTGCTGAATAGCGATGAGGAGGTTGGCAGCCCTGTTTCACGGCCTGCGACCGAACGGCTGGCGGCTGAGAGTGCGCGGGTCTTTGTTCTGGAGCCGGCGCAAGGGCTGGCATACAAGACTGCCCGAAAGGGAGTTGGAAACTGGCGGATCGACGTAACTGGAATGGCTGCGCACGCCGGGGTTGATTTCGGAAACGGGTCGAGTGCGATTCGGGAGTTGGCCAGGGCGATCGAGAAAGTAAGCGGATGGACGGATCTGAAGCGGGGAATCACGGTGAACGTGGGCATCGTCGGCGGTGGAAGCAAGTCCAACGTGATCCCGGCAGCAGCCTGGGCGGAGGTGGATGCGCGGATCGTCCGCAAGGGCGACGGACCGCGCATTGAGCGCCGATTTGCCTCTCTCAAGCCGGCGGACAGCAGTTGTAAGCTGGCCGTTTCCGGCGGCATCAACAGGCCGCCGATGGAGCGTACCCGCGCCACCGTGCGTCTCTACCATGAAGCCAGAGCGCTGGCGGCCGAGTTGGGGTTTGTGCTCGAGGAGGCCTCGACCGGCGGCGCTTCGGATGGGAACTTTACCTCCGCGCTGGGAATCCCGACCCTCGACGGAATGGGTGCAGTGGGCGAAGGGGCGCACGCAAGCCATGAATCCGTCGTTTTGGAGCATCTCGCACCTCGGACCGCATTGCTGGCTGGAGTGCTGGCTTAATGCGCAAGCACAAGGTCAAGCGTTTGATCGCCTGTTAGACTTCCGTGAGGTTTGACCCGGAGATGAACTACGCAATGAAGAAGATAGCTTTAATCATGATTTTAGCGGCCATCACCGTGGCTGCGCTCGCGCAATCCTCTTCCAAGCCCGTGGCACATTCCGCCAAATCGGCCACTTCCGCTCAATCCGCGCCGGGAACTCCGACCGTAAAACTTCCCTCCGGTGTGCCTCCCGGCGAAGGTCCGGTGGAGACAGCATTCGCCCTTCGCTACCAGGACATTGTGGTTGGAAGTGGCACACTTGCCGAGCCCAACGAGACCTACAAGGTGCAATACACCGGGTGGCTCGGGACCAACGGTCGCGCCGACGACGGGCGCAAGTTCGACTCGTCCTATGACCGCCGTTCCGCACTGAGGAACACGGATGGGAGTCCGTTTCTGGATGCGGATGGAAAGCCCCGGCTAGGCGATCCGCCGCCCTTCAGCTTTCCGCAGGGCCTTGGCCGGGTGATCGCGGGCTGGGACCAGGGCTTTGGCGGCATGAGAGTTGGAGGGAAGCGTCGGCTGTTCATCCCCTGGCAACTGGCATATGGAGCGAGGGGCCGCCCCGGCCCCGACGCAGCGCATCCTGGCATTCCCGAGAGAGCAGACCTGATCTTCGATGTGGAGCTGATCGACGTAGTAGACATTCCGGGTCGATAATCGATTTGAACAAACGCTGACAACTGCGGCGACCGCCCACGCGAAATACCCAGACGCTGGGCCGGCTGATACACTTCATTTGAGAAAAACCACCCCGGAGTTTGACAACACCATGAGAAATTCCGTTCTGATTCTGCTGTTGGCAGCCACCGTGGCGGCCGCAAGCGCCCAACCTCCCGCAAAGCCGGCTACCACCCCAGCGAAATCGGCTACGGCCGCCAAACCAGCGGCAAAAACAGCTACAACAAACACCAAGATGGCAACGTCCGCCGAGAAGCTGCCCGCTGGAATGACCCCGCTCGCGGGACCGAAGGCAACGCTCTATTCGATGACGCTGCGCTACCAGGACGAAAAGGCCGGCGACGGCGCCGAGGCAGTGCCGGGCAAGATGCTGAGGTTCCACTACACGGTGTGGACTGCGGGAGAGAATGGCGTGAAACTCGACTCCTCACACGACCACCCCGGACAGCCGCTGAAAGACAACGATGGCAAGCCGGTGATGGGTGAGGATGGTAAGCCCAAGTTGGGCGATCCTCAGCCGGTGCCGGTGATCATGGGACAAGGCCGTCCGCTTCCCGGTTGGGACTTGGGGGTTGAAGGCATGAAAGCCGGCGGCAAGCGCCGCGTGTTCATTCCATGGCAGTTGGGCTTCGGCGCTCATGAGATTCCCGCGCGAGACGCCGCTCATCCGGCGATTCCCGGCAAGTCCGATCTGATCCTGGATATAGAACTGGTAAGCGTGTCTGAACCACCGCAGCCGCCTCAACGCCCGGCCATGGGACCTGGGATGAATCCCCCGGCGGGCGCGGGTCCTCATCCGATGCCCGGCGGTCCGGGAGCACCGGCTGCTCCTGCGGCGACTCCAGCTCCACCCGCGGCTCCCGCTCCGGCACCGCCAGCAGCGGCTCCTGCTCCGGCAGCTCCCGCGCCTCCGGCGCAACCGCAACCGAAGTAAAGGCGTGGCTCAATCCCACCTTCGCCGCGAGATCAGTTATGCGGCGGGGGTGGGGCATCCAGGAAATCTAAAATCCTCCCTCATTCAGAGGGTTGAAGCGAATTCCTCGATCGATACCTGTGGTTACCAGGCCGCGCCAGCGGGTAGCTCTGGCGTGGCCTGTATCAACACGCCAGCGTCGTCTTTCCTGAGCCGGACTCGCCAGCCAAGCTGGGCGTCTCGCCGGACACTATCGAGAACGGAAAATCTTCGACGACTGCTTGCTGCACGGTTCGCAGACCAACCGGCCGAGGAAAGCTCTTTGAAACCGAACTGGCATCAACGAGCTTCATCGATCGAAAGTCGATACCTCCATCCGACCTGTTGAGATCAATCCAGCCTGGGATGGAGCTTGTGAAAGCCGGTGGCCTGCTGGTAGGCCCAGCCAAACGCGGCCAGCTTGGCGTCCTGGAAATGAGCGGCCAGGAAAGTCAGGGATACGGGAGTTCCCGGTCCGCCGATGTCGTCGCTGTCGCCGTCGTCGATCTTGGGCGGAGGGGGCGCATCTGCTCCGCGCAGTCCGTTGGGCAGGATCAGCGCCGGATGGCCGGTGAGGTTGGTTGCCGTCAGTTGCGTGTCGGTGGAGGGTGTGACGATGACGTCCACCTGGTCGAAGAGGGCATCGACCTGCTGGATGGCCAGGGTGCGAGCGCGATTGGCCTGGATGTACTCGACCGCCGGATAGAAACGCGCGATGCGGAAGGCATTGGGCCAGTCCTCGACCCCCTGTTCGGTGAGCAACTTGTCGCGGCCACCGAGGGTCAGATCGTCGAAGGCGGCGGCGGCCTCGGCGGTAAGCAAATTGGCCATGGCCTCCCAGGGGAACTTGGGCAACTCCAGAGGGGTGAGCTTCAAGCCAGTGCTCCGCAGCTTGTCGAGGGCGGCAAGCTCGTAGCGGCGGTCGTATTCGCGGCGTGCGCGGGCCTCTCTCAATTGGAGGTTCTTCTGTTCGCGCTTCTGCCGCTCTTCGGAGGTCTCGCCGGGCTTGGCCTCTGCGAGTTTGAGCGGGGGCAGCGGATCGAACTCGCTCTTCATGTAGCCGACACGGAATTGGAATAAGCCCTTCCGCGGATCCCAGTGAAAGTCGGACTGGATGGCTGCGGCGTCCCTTGCATCGGGACCGTGGATCGCTTCGAGGACCATGGCGCAGTCTTCGACTGTGCGCGCGATGGGGCCGAGCTTGTCCATCGTCCAGCTCAGCGCCATCGCCCCGGTGCGCGGAACGAAGCCGAAGGAGGGCCGGAGGCCGGTAGTTCCGCAGCGCGTGGAGGGAGAGGAGATGGAGCCCAGTGTCTCCGAGCCGATGGCGAAGGCCACGCATCCGGCGGAGACGGCGCTGGCCGAACCGGCCGATGAACCGCTCGAACCCTGCTCAGTGTTCCAGGGGTTGCGGGTGCGTCCGCCAAACCACTTGTCTCCCAATGCGAGCGCGCCGAGTGAGAGTTTCGCCACCAGCACGGCTCCGGCTGCATCGAGCCGCTGGACCACGGTGGCGTCCTCGTCGATGGATTGATGCTCGAAGCCACCGGCGCCCCAGGTGGTGGGATAACCCTTGACCGCCAGCAGATCCTTTGCGCCCCAGGGAATCCCGAGGAGCGGGCTACGATGATTCCCCGCGGCGATGTCGGCGTCGGCAGCCTTTGCCTGGGCCAGTGCGCGTTCTTCGGTCAGCGTAATGACGAAGTGCAGTTTCGGGTCGTAGCGCTTGAGGCGCGCGATGTACATCCTGGTCAGATCGAGCGAGGTGATCTTGCGCGTGCGCAGAAGAGTTCCGAGATTGGCGACCGACTCGAAGGCCAGATCCTCGATGCGTCCGGTAGAAAAATCGACCGGTTTGGCCGATTCACCTTGCCAGACAATTTGCCTTGCCGGCATTTTGGCGCCCGGCAGCAATGGATGAAAGACGAAGGCCGGCGGAACGGAGTTGGCCATTTTGAGAGCGCGAATCGGCTCATAAGCCCCTCGCTGGCCGTTGAGGCCGTCGAGCATCATCTTCTTCTCTTCGGCGGTGAAGGGGCCGACGCCGGCCAGCTCGGCTGCCTGATCGATCATCTCCGCGGTGATTTTAGGCGGTTCCGCGGGCTTGGAGGCGGTGGCAGGCTGCTGGGCCTGTGCGGCCAGTGTGTACAAGATTCCGGGAAGTAGGGCGGAGCTGATGCCGGCCCGGCTACAGGCGGCCAAAAACCCTCGACGATCCAATGGCATGATGGAGCATTCCTTTCAGGGAGAAAAACCGTTGCGAAAGAATATAGCTGAATGAGGCGGGATCGCATTTGGGAATTTGCAATTCTGCGCACCAACCGATCGAAATGACCACAGAGTTCTTTGCGCCAAAGTCCTATTCTGCCTTAAAGGCACCGGTCCGGGCCTCAAGGCCGCGTCTCTTTGGAGCGATTTCGGGGATTGATACCCCCCAACCGCATGGCGAGGGTAGGGTGCCCTGTCGCTGCAGTTATCTGCCAGCCAGAGCAGACCCATGCTCCCGGATTCCTGACCCCTGATCCTCCAGCACCTGCTCGTAATAGCGGACGTAGTGGGGCACAACCAGCGAGGCGCAGAAGCGGTTCTGAGCTGTTTTCCGCCCGGCGTCGCGCATCGTCTGGAGGCGGTCGCGATCTTTGAGCAGGCTTGCGGCTCCGGCAGCCATTTCTTCAACCTCTCCGACGGGATAGAGGAGGCCGGTAACGCCGTCGTCGATCAATTCGGGGACACCGCCGACGCGCGTGGCGATGGATGGAACCTTGCAGGCCATGGCTTCGAGCGCGGCCAGGCCAAAGGACTCCAACTCGCTGGGCATCACCATCAGGTCAGCCAAGGGGAGGAGCTCGTTGACGCGCTCCTGCTTACCCATAAAGTGAACCCTGTCATGAATTTGTAGGTCGTGAGCGAGCCACTCGGCGGCGGAGCGGTCTGGACCGTCGCCGACCAGAACGAGCCGCGCAGGAAGCTGGCGGGCGACCTGCGCAAAGACTCTGACCACGTCGACGACCCGCTTGACCGGGCGGAAATTCGACAGATGCATCAGGATTGCTTCATCGGGAAGGGCCAGCCGCCGGCGGGCTGCGGCTCTGGCTACTTCATCCTTGATGGGCGCGTACTGGTCGCAGTTAACGAAGTTGGGAATGACCTCGATGGGACGCGCGATGCCGAAGTCGGTGAGGGTTTTGTCCTTTAGATAGCTGGAGATGCTGGTGACGCCGTCGCTCTGCTGGATGGCGTAGCGGGTGATGGGCAGGTAGCCGCGGTCGAGGCCGACGAGCGTGATGTCGGTGCCGTGGAGCGTGGTAACGAAGGGCAGGCTGCGGCCTTGGGCGGCGAGCATTTGCCGAGCCAGCAGGGCGCTGACAGAGTGGGGAATGGCGTAGTGGACGTGGAGCAGGTCGAGGTCGTGGAATTCAGCGACTTCGGCCATGCGCGAGGCGAGCGCCAGATCGTAGGGCGGGAACTCGAAGAGCGGATAGCTGGAGACGTGGACCTCGTGATATTCGATGCCGTTGTCGCGTCCGCTCAGCCGGAAGGGCTGCGAGTAAGAGATGAAATGCACTTCGTGGCCGAGGGCGGCCAGTTCGATGCCCAGCTCAGTGGCCACAACGCCCGAACCGCCGTAGGTGGGATAGCAGGTGATGCCGATACGCATAGTGCCTTCTCTTTGCTTGCGGATAGGGGCTCTTGCACATAGATGCGGCTCATGGACGCAACGGCTCTCGTTTCTGCGTTCAGGGTGAAACAGGACCTAGTAGACGCCGGGAATCAGCCGCTTCGCCTGCTGGCTGTAGGACGCATACTGGGCGCCGAAGGCCTCATTCAAGGCTGCCTCTTCCACGTGAATTCTGTAAAGAATAGCGATGGTGACAGGCGCCATGACGGCAAGGCACGCAATCCAATTGCACTTTACAATTCCTATGGCCAGGAACGAAAGCAGTGAACCGGAGTAGGCCGGATGGCGTACCCAGCGGTAGAGGCCGCTCCGGTAGAAGGTTTGATTGCTGCGGATGGCAACATTGGAGCTGAATCTTCTTCCCAGCGACAGGATTGCAGTCCATCGAAGCGTCATTCCGGCGATCAGCACAACGATCGCAGTCGTCATCAGCCCTTGAGCGCTGAATGGCAGGTTCGCTCTTGTTAAAGCACGCATCTTCTCGCCGGCGAAGAGGCTGAGAGCGATTGCAGCCATCAGGAAGATCAAAGATCCGCGGTCTTTCACGGCACCTCGGCCGCGGCGAGTGCGCATTGCAATAACGAGGAGCGTCTCTGATGCGGCCCAACCGTAGACCAGAATCCTCCAAAGAAGTGTGATCTCCAACCTGCCTCCATCTGCCGCTTAAACGCAGAGCTTTCCTATCGAACTCGTGACAAAAGAATACGCAACAGAGTCCGAGTCTGTTCCGCGCGCCTCCGAATGCGTGGCTTGCCGCCGCAAGATGGCGTGGACTCAGTCAGCCGTTTCAAAGGCAGGAAAAATCGATGAGTTCAATATCACCACTCAGGTTGATTGACGCGAGCGCATTCCGCTCGGTCTCGCGCGAGGCCAGCAGTCGAGTGTGGGCCAGGGCGAGATCGGCGTCGTTGTAGCCGGGATGGGAGACGAGTTCCCACGCACCGGGAGGAAGGTTGCGCAAGAGCGAATTGACGGTCGCTGAATTGAGGGTTCCGGTGGCCAAAACACCGATCGCTCCGTCGGTCGTGGTGAAGCCTTCTTCCGCAACGATGCGGCGGAAGGCAGGCTCGAGTAGCCGCAGCAATCGGACTTCGATCCGGCGGATGAATAGCGCGCCGGGTGTAGCGCGGAGGCTCCACGACGGCTCGAAGGGGTTGCGAATGGCGCGAATGCCCGCCGCTTGGGCCGCGCGGAGCACCGGGCGGAGGACGGCGGGGAACATATGCGTGTGCTTGTGTGTGTCGATGTGGGTGAGGCGCAGGCCGCGGTTTTGGAGCAGGGCAATCTGGGAGGCCGTCTCGGCTTCGATCTCAGCCGAGCGGATGCGGCCCTTGGCAAGCCGCTTGAGAAAAGCGCCGAGCTTGGGATGAAAGCGGCCAGTGCTTGAGTCGACAAGCGTGGGAAGCTCGTGGGTAGAGAGCGCTGGTTCTCCATCGACCAGTACGACGTGGCAACCGACGCCGAGCGAAGGTGCGGAGCGAGCGAATTCGATGGCTTCATCGGTGGCCGCGGCCTTGGCCATCAACGTCGCGCTGGTCAGGAACCCGGCCCGATGAAGCTCGATGATGGCGCGATTGACTCCGGTGGTCAGTCCAAAGTCGTCGGCATTGAGGATGAGACGGCCCACCCGGTGAGTCTATCAACTACGGCTGGGCGGCCCCAGGGCCTGTTCCCGATGAGTAAAGTCGAGCTGACCAGCAAGCAAATGCGCTGCTATGATGACAACAGGCCGCAAGGTTTTCTGAGCCACGTGGGCGGTTAGCTCAGCTGGTTAGAGCGCCTGCCTTACAAGCAGGAAGTCGGGGGTTCGAGTCCCTCACTGCCCACCAAAGACTGGTTCTATAGCGTCTAATAAAGTCCAATCTTTTCAATCAATCCACTGAAAACAAAGTATTTCTTTTTTATGCCGTCCCAAGCGGTACTATGGAAGCCAGATCGTTCTGGGGGTATTGTTGGGGGTACCCGTGATGTACTCCCAATTTCGATACCCCCAGATACCCCCAAAACCAGGAGGCGACCCTGGAACCTCTATCTGGCGGGCAATCCACTCCTCCACTTCCGTTTCGATCCAGCCGACAGCTCTGGCCCCCAGCGACACTGGCCTTGGGAACATTCCCTCAGTAACGCGCAGATAAACGGTACTTCGAGACATGCCGGTGCGATCCAACACGTTTGGCAATCTCAGAATCTTCTCGGGCATTCTCTTACCTCCAGGTCTGCAAGTCGCCGATCTCTTCTTACTGCAATGTACATCGCTTATAGTGTGCCATATTCGTCTGCGGCAAACAAATTGCCCATCCGATAAAATCGTGAGAAGAATACCGAATACCGCGACGTGCATGGCAGTTGAGGCATGTCATGATAGAAGAGGTTAACCGAGTGTTGAGCATTTAGTGCGCCTTGGGAATGGGAGCAGACAGAAGGCACAAGGGAACGCAGTATGAAAGCGAGAGGTCCATTTGTGGCAGTGAAGAAGAAAACCCGCTCCACGATCAAAAGAGCGCGGGAAACGGCTGACGACAAGCCAGGGATGACGCTCCGGCTTCCGATTGATTTGAGGGAGGCAATCACGGAGGAATCGCGCGTGAAAGGCGATTTGGCCAGGATTGTGCTCTTCGCGCTGAGTCAGGTTGACCGAGAAAAGGTGGAGATTCAGCAAACCCGCAAGGCGGGTCTGGAGCTTTCCAACCCGCAACTCCTTCATGTCGGCGCGGAGGCCAGGACGGCGCTAAAGGAATGGGCAGAATCCGAGAGGGTCAGTATCAACGCGATTGTCGTCAGCGTCCTCGAAGAGTTCTTCAAGCGCCTCAAGCGCAGCAAGGCGCTCCGGGAAGAATTGCGGCTTGAACTTCGCGCTCACAGGAGCTTCACTTCGC